>JAEEGH010003302.1_pt1 | contig 42649 bp, 30 predicted proteins | sample 9134181 | NCBI WGS metagenome assembly JAEEGH01 (sample SAMN16246544, study PRJNA631951) | gut metagenome | biome: gut microbiome; feature: rumen; material: DP-attached | host: Bos | place: Iran: Karaj | collected 2018-10 | reverse complement strand
GTCGGCGCGGGACATCTTCGTGATGGTCTCACGATAAGGAATCTTAGGCTCCTGATATTCAATCTGAATCTTCTCGTTGTTCTCCATACGCCACTTCAAGGTACGCAGGTGGAATTCACCCTGACCATGAACGATGATTTGGCGCAACTCCTTAGACTGCTCGACCACCCATGTCGGGTCTTCCTGACGCATCTTCTGCAGGGCAGCCATCATCTTCTCAGTCTCAGCCTCGTTGACAGCCTTGATGGCACGAGAGAACTTCGAGTTAGGATACTTGATGAAGTCGAACTTCCAGTCTACATCCTTGCCGTTCAGCGTGTTACCAGTCTTGACGTCCTTCAGCTTCACGGTGCAGCCGATGTCGCCAGCCTTCAGCTCATCAACCTGGATGCGGTTAGCACCAGCACAAGCATACAGCGTACCCATGCGCTCCTTCGAGCCACGGTCGGCATTCGTCAGGTCGTCACCACTCTTAATGGTACCGCTCATCACCTTGAAGTAAGAAACCTCACCGATGTGTGGTTCCACGCCGGTCTTGAAGAAGTAGAGCGATGTGGGAGCGCTGGCGTCGGCGGGAACATCCTTACCGGCAGCGTTCTTGATAACGGGCATCTCGCTGACAAAGGGAACCACGTTGCCGAGGAACTCCATCAGACGGCGAACACCCATGTCGCGACCAGCACAAACACAGAAAACGGGGAAGATTGAGCGTGTCACCAGTCCCTTGCGGATGCCTTCGCGCATCTCGTCCTCGCTCAGGTCCTCGGTCTCGAAGAACTTCTCCATCAGCGTGTCGTCACCGGCAGCAGCAGCCTCAACAAGAGCGGCCTTCATTTCCTTAGCCTTATCGAGCTGGTCAGCGGGAATATCCTCGATGATGGGAGCGCCACCCTCGGGCTTCCAAGAGTACTTCTTCATCAGCAAAACGTCGATGACGCTGTTGAAACCTGCACCCGTAGCAATAGGATACTGTACGGGAACACAGTTCGGACCGTACACTTCCCTCAGCTGGTTCAGGATCTGGTCGAAGTCGCAGTTGTCGCGATCGAGCTGGTTCACCAGGAAGATGACGGGCTTCTTTAGCTTCTCCGTGTTACGGAAAGCGTTCATCGTGCCCACCTCAGGACCATACTGGCCGTTGACGAGGATGACAGCCTGGTCGGTGACGTTCATAGCGGTAATGGAGCCACCCACGAAGTCGTCAGAACCCGGACAGTCGATGATGTTCAGCTTCTTGTTGTTCCACTCTACATGAAAAACAGTTGAGAACACCGAATAGCCGTACTCCTGTTCCACAGGGAAGTAGTCGCTCATGGTGTTCTTACCCTCTACGGTACCGCGGCGCTTAATGATGCCGGCTTCGTAGACCATTGCCTCGGCAAGAGTAGTCTTGCCGCTACCCGCACTGCCAATGAGTGCAATGTTTTTAATCTCGTTAGTTTGATAAACTTTCATAAATCTTATGTTTTAGGTGTTTATTTTCGCAAAGCGGACGCTAAAGTACTCATTTTCGAGCAAAAAACCAACGAAAGCTTTTAAATATTAAACTTTATTAGTACTTTTGCACATAAATAGTAAACTGTCATTCGTCAAATAGCTAATACTAAATCGACAAACAGTAAACAGTAAATCGTCAAATAGCAATTCCCCTTGGCTGGACTTTACATACATATTCCCTTCTGTAAGAGCCGCTGCATCTACTGCGGTTTCTACTCCACCACCCACCTCGACTTGCGCCAGCGCTACGTCGACGCACTCTGCCGCGAAATGATGCTTAGAAGTGAGAGGGCAGAGGGCAGAAATCAGAGACCAGAAACGATTTATTTAGGTGGCGGAACGCCGAGCCAACTCACCACCGAGCAACTGCGCCAGCTCTTTAAATATATAAACAAGGTGTACGGCCTCGACCACACAGAGCCCCCCCTTGAGGTCACCATCGAGATGAACCCTGACGACGTGACGGTTGAGTATGCTGCTGTTTTACAGCAGCTCCCCATCAACCGCGTCTCACTCGGAGCCCAGACCTTCGACGACCAGCGCCTGCGCTTCCTCCACCGCCGCCACACTGCCGCCCAGGTAAGCCGCGCCGTCTGCATCCTCCGCTCCGCCGGCATCCGCAACATCAGCATCGACCTGATGTACGGCTTCCCTGGCGAGACGCTCTCCGACTGGCAGCGAGACATCGACGCCGCCCTCGCCCTTAACGTAGAGCACATCTCGGCGTACTGCCTGATGATTGAAGAAGGCACACCCCTCGCAAGGATGATGGAACAAACCACCGTTCCCGGCGCTTCTACGCCGGGTTCCTCCTCCAACGAGGAACTGGAGCGCGCTATGTACGAACTTCTGATTGACAAATTGACCGCTGACGGTTATGAGCATTACGAAATCAGCAACTTTGCGCGCCCTGGCTATCGTTCGCGCCATAACTCAAGCTACTGGCACGACGTTCCCTACGTCGGCTTAGGTGCTGCCGCCCATAGCTACGACATCTCCCTCCTGCCCTCTCCTACCGCTGGGATAATTCGGCGCCGGAGCTGGAACGTCAGCGACATCCGCGCCTACATCGAAGCCATCGAGCATGGTGAACTGCCGTCGGAGGGCGAAGTGCTCAGCGACGCCAGCCACTACAACGAGCGTGTGATGTTAGGACTGCGCACTTGTGAAGGCGTTAACCTCACCACCCTCTCCGACCACCACCGCAGCTACTGCCTCCGCGAGGCAGAGCCGTTTCTGAAGGATGGTTTATTGCGCAGGAATCAGGATTCACTCATACTCACCCGCCGCGGACTCTTTGTCAGCGACATGGTGATGTCCAGCCTCATGCTCGAGGATTAGAACTTCTTGCCGAAGACAATAAAGATAAAGGTCTTGACCAACAGCTTGGCGTCGAACCACAACGAACGATGCTCCAAGTAATACAGGTCAAGGTCCAGGCGTCGCAACATCTTCTCCATCGTGTCCGTATAGCCATTATACAAGGTGGCATAGCTGGTGACGCCAGGACGCACCTGATACAGATAGACATAACGACGATCCTCCTTGATAATCTGGTCGATATAAAACTTACGCTCAGGTCTCGGACCGATGAAAGCCATCTCGCCCTTGAAGACGTTCCACAACTGTGGCAGCTCGTCTAAATGATGTTCACGCAGGAACTTACCCGTCTTAGTCATGCGAGTATCGTTCTCGTGCTGATAAAGTGCCGGACCGTCCTTTTCGGCATCGACACGCATGCTGCGGAACTTATAAATATAAAAGGGTCGGCCGAAACGTCCGATGCGCTCCTGCTTGAAGATAGCCGGCCCGCCATCCTCGCGCTTGACGGCAAAATAGCATGCCAGCATCAACGGCGAGAAGATGACCAGACAGACTGCCGAGACGAAAAGGTCGATCAAGCGCTTGGTATTGCGCTCAAGCTCGTTCATCCCGTCACTGATGAATCGAGGGTCGTCCTTATCGGCGTTTAACTTATATTTTGGAGTAGAGTCTATATCCATTCAAAATGCTTTTTATTAAAAACGGAAAAATCCCCTGATTATTGCATGTCAATTCACAAAATTTTCATCAATCCAACCTTTCACATAAGAAAAGTTTTCATGAAAATTACTGCCATACTGCCACCATATATCTTAACTACTTGATAATAAGTTGCATTAGGGGTGGTGGCAGATGGGTGGGAGGTGGCAGCAAACTGCCAAATCACGGTGATTTCTTCAAGAAATCACGGCAACTTCTGCAGGAAATCACGGCAACTTCTTCAGGAAATCACGGCAACTTCTGCAGGAAATCACGGCAACTTCTGCAACTTTTCTAGGTGATTTCTGACGGAAAGTGCCTAGATTTCTGAAGGTTTTCCTAAGGATTTCTGCGTGTTCCCACCCTGGGAACACAGCATTCCCACCTTGGGAATAGTAACTATTTCTAAGGACAAGCACTCGCAACTCGCGTTTTTTTGAGTCAATTATGGATGTTTTTGAGGATTTACTGCCACCTCCCACCTATCTGCCACCACCCAGAATACTGCTTATTTTCAGTAAGTTAACTTATCCGGTGGCAGTATGGCAGCAAATTTCACAAAAAATTTTTTCGTACGCGAAACCTGAGTAGTGACAGGGGAACGCACGGCGCAAAACAACAAAGGGCAAGCTGCGGATATAATCCGCGTAGAAAGTAACGGGACAACGTGGAAGGGAACAGCACCTCAATAAAATTTTCCTTTTTTCGCAGTGGTTTGCAAAATAATGATTACCTTTGCGGACAGTTATAGCAACGGGAGGCGTGATGTCCCGTTACTTGACTGCAAATTACATTTGCAAATAACAAACGGAAACCTCACCACACCAATGAACATGACAAACGAAAACTTCAGCCCACCGACGAACGAGACATTCACGTGGTTGGAGCCTGGCGCATGGCGCAAGCCATGCATTGTTCATGTAACGATGGTGGCCAATTCACGGCAGGCGCTGTTTGGCAGGCTCACGCATAATGGTTCGGAGGCAGTCATAGAAAAGACCCCGATTGGCTGGGCGCTCATCAATCAGCAGCGCAGGATGTTGGAGTTGTGTCCTGAGATAAGGATCCTTGCTGATAAAGTGATGCCTGACCACCATCACATGGTGCTTCAGGTGCAGCGGACAATGCCCCATAGCATCAGGCAGGTGGTGCGCGGCTATATGCAAGGATGCAAGGAGGAAGCACGAAAACTGGGGTTTGCCCAGAACTTGTATGACGCGCCACCATTCTATCGTGTACTGACGCACAAAGGACAGCTGCACGCCATGATAGAATATGTGAAAGCCAACCCAGAACGTGCCTGGCAGCGCAGGCAGAATCCCGATCTCTTCAGGATGCATCGCAGAACGGAGGTGTGTGGCTTGCAGTTTACGTCTATGGGGAACCATTTCTTGTTGGATTGGCCTGAAAGGCAATTGGTCGAGATGAGCCGCGAAGCCAGTGTTGCGCAAATAGAACAGCGGCTCCAATCGGTGTTGGCGGCAGCGCATAATGGGGCGGTGACCTATACGGCAGCAATTAGCAAAGGTGAGCAGCGGATAGCCAGAATGGTTCGCGAAAAGGGATTCCCGTTAGTGGTGATGCTGAACGACGGCTTTCCGAAGGAGGGCTCACCTCACGAGCGTTACTACAAGCCGGGTGGAGTTTTTTTCGAGGTTTGTTCGAAAGGTAAGCTGTTGCTGATGGAACCTGACGGAAGTGCTTTTGCCAATCAGGTTGTGGTGAAGTCAACAGAGGAAACCTTGCGACGGAAGGCTGAGGCTAAGCATTATAGTTACAGCCCAATTCCAATGGAGTCGCAACGGTACCGTTTCGTGGCCTTGAACGAGATTGGACGGTTGCTGGCTGACAGGTAAAAAAGGCGGCGAGCCTCACGGCCCACCGCGCTAATAACATAACTAATTAAACTTGCTAAAAAGCAAGATATCGTTGCAATCCCCCCATTGGAGCATGCGGGGATAGAAAAAAATCTTTTATTCTTCGTCGCCGAAGCTGAAGCCACGAGACTCACCATCACTTTCAGCAGCCGAGCTACTAATACCCATGTTCAGACCTTCACCTGCTACAGTTTGTGAACCGCTTAAAAGTGAAACACCTTTTAATGTGAAACTCTTCATCTTTGGCTCAATATATAACTTTTTCATTGTCTTATATTTTTATGTTTGAAACGATTTATATTTATTCCACGAATACTCTTTTAAAAAAGAAATAAAGGAACATTATTTAACAAGTACCTTCTTACCATTCACAATATACAGACCCTTCGTGGGCTGAGCAACACGCTGACCAGCGAGATTGAAATAGTTTTCAACTCTCAGTTTTCCATTTTCAATTTGAGAAATGCCAGTGACATCCTCGCCCTCGAAAATCAAAGGACGAGCCGTTGCAGCCTTTGACAGCTGGAGATAAGCCTTGCCTTTGCCAACATTCTTACCATTGGCTGCCTTGAAGGTATCTCCGTTCAGAATGTAGTTAAATATACCTTCTGAGGGATTGCTTGCAAGACCATCTACAGGACCAGCCTTGAAAGCATTGTCAGAATAAGTTGTTCCAGAAGAAGCCACCGCGAAATAATATGTACCAGTAGTGGCACTAATTACCATCGGAGTTCCTGCTGCGGGGTCAGTAATGGCATGGGCAGTAGCACTACCATTTCCATTGTCAACTGCGTAATAGGCTGTGGTTGCAGGGATAGTTAAAGGGTAGTTGTTTACAAACGTGCAGTAACCATATGTATTTGTAGTAACTTTCTCGTAAGATTGAACATCCACCACTAAATGACGATTTACAAATTCTAATGTCAAGCGAACTTTTCCTAAAGGCTTATCAGCAATTGGCATTTTGAAATTTTTATCGCCATAAAAGCTTCCATCAGTTAAAACAATATGGTATCCGTTCATAGTCCCTCCACTGATTTCCTCATTATCAGTATTTGGGCCGCAATTTTTATCCCATCCATCAACAGCAAATCTAAAATAGAAATCACTACTGATGTCTGACACATCCACATCAAGAGTGTATTTACCGTTTGTATTCGTAAACTTATAATCATTTGATTGCACCCATGATTTATTATTAAGAAGATAAATATCAGGGCCATCTGTCAAAAAAGCAGATGGTTCCCAAACATCATGACTGCTGGGATCAAAATAATAAGTAATATTATATGTTCCCGTGATATGAGGAGTAAAATATGCATTAACTTCGTCACCCTTATAGTCTGTCCAGCCATACCAATTACCGTTTCCATCAGTAATTTTAAACTCATAAGCATTACTACTTCCAATCAACGACTTTCCTTGCACAACCAATTTGTACATTCCGCTACCATCATCCTCCATTTTATTGGCTTCTTCAACTGTCCAACTCACAGTACTATTTGTGCATGCTGCATCACCAGCAACATACCAATCTGCACTCGCCGTACTTACCATCCCCGTCAAGACGAGGAGAAGAGTAATTAATTTTTTCATACGCTTTGATTTTTTTTGTTAGTTATACATTTTTGTTGTTATTGTCCGTATCCAAATGGGATTCGTCTCTCGCGCGTACACTATTAATATATAGACACAAAAAACGTAGAATCATTGCTCGCTCTACATCTCTATTCTGCGGCTCTGGTAAACCTTTAACGAAAGATATAGTGATACAACAATCCTACGCCTATGCGTAGGAGGAGCCACTATGTTCATCTTGTCGTTAATTTGAAATTTACCAGATTTCAGAATACAAGACGAAGCACTTGCTTCTCTTCTTTTCCCACAAAGTTGGAGCCTTTGAGTTCACCAACTCACGACCCTCTTCTGCCCTTTTGAGGCAGCCAAGGGTACAAACTCCGCTGCAAAATTACATACTTTCTTCGAATTGACAAAAAAAATTGCCAAAAAAGTAGAGTTTTATCTTCTTTTTCAGTAACTTTAGTGACATTTCCTTTGTTCTTTCCTCTCTAATTCGTACCTTTGCAAACTATTTATTACACCAATATGAAAAGAATACTTTTATCAATGCCACAAGGTTGCCACCCCCACCCAAAAAGGCATCTATGTTAAGAACGGCAAGAAGTATATAGTAAGATAAAGACTCCAAAACAAGAAAGTCCACTGGAGGACTTCCTGAAAACAGCAACAGCAGCTACAATCCCTCAAAAGACGTAGCTGCTGTTGCTATATATATAATAGGTGTCAGTACCTGTCCTCAGCCAAAGGCCAAAGAGGTTTAGTACTCGTCGTCTTCTTCGTCATCGAAGAAACTGAAACCACGAGATTCCATAGTCGAAGTAGTTCCATTCGGATCAAACTTCGTACCTGTTGTCGGATCAGATGCAGGCAGCAGCAAAGGCTTAGCCTGAATCTTTACAATTGTCATTTGGGGAATGCTATATATCTTTTTCATTGTCTTCATTTTTATCAAGAATTATAGAATTTGAGAATTACTTAATCACGACCTTGTGTCCGTTGACTATGTAGAGTCCCTTAGTGGGCTGAGCAACTTTGCGGCCCTGCAGGTCAAAGAATTCACCACTTTCATTGGACATCTTGCCTCTTACATCGGCAATGCCTGTGGTTTCTCCATTGTCGAACGTCATGGTGAAGCTACGAGCTCCTTCTCCATCAGCCTGGAAGAAGGCCTTATTGGCTGCAAAGGCGGTACCAGTATACTTCTTAAATGTGTCACCACTCAGGACATAATATGTTTTGTTACTGTCAAAGCTTTCCAATGTTCCGTCTGCCTGCGTCGTGCCATGTAGGTCGTTGCCCTCCAAAGCTGTTGCACCAGTAGTATTCATTATTGCAATCGGGTCACCAGCAGTACCCTTGAACAAGATACCAGCGCCTGCAGGAATCTTACCAGTTATTTTTGTGCCTGCTAATGTACCTGCTGACAAGTCAAGAGCCATTGCATAAGCGTCAGCACCGAGGAGCTCAAAATCCGAAGCTGCACTATAGGTGGCAAAGCCAGAGGCATTCAGTGTTACAACAGCATCAGGACGATAAACTGCAACGTAGTCGAATACTGGGTTGAAACCCTCATTAATGCCACTATTATCAGCACCACGACGGAGGTAAACTGTCTTGACACCATTCATCGAAGCGGGCATTACAAACTTGTAAGTCTTAGCCTCATCAGGAGCTACTTCTGTGTCATAAAGTAAATTAGGATCATCACCCTTACTATCGTAGAATTTAAACGTTCCACCCTGACCAGCAGCTGTAATATTTATCTCCACAACGTCGCCGGTCTGGAAAGCATCATCGCCAGTGAAAGAGAACCCAAAGTATCTGCCCTTATCCATCTTCTTGTTAGATGACAGATTAACATCAGCCGTGAAGCTTGCTGTACCAGAAGTCTTTACATCAGAGCTTCCAAGAGTTTTAATCTTTAACAATGCGACAGCCGGAACGGTAACTGTGATGGTTTTCACACCTGCACGATAGGTGGCATCTGCTGCCTGCTCAATAGTGATAGTAGCCACACCACCGTCAACGCCAGTTATGACACCTGTACTAGAAACAGTTGCTACATCAGTGTCGCTACTTGTGTATGTTATAGCACCTTCGCTTGAAGAAGTATACTCGATGTTGCTTGTTGCACCGATAGCCACAGTTGGAGTAGCAGAAGAAGTAATAGTAAGGTCAGAAAGCTGGCCCTCACCACTGATAGTAATGGCACTGATATGAGCCCCATTATTCTTTGTGATATACAACTCTGTTGCGCCAATCAGATTATCATTTTCAGTCAACGTGTAGGGGCAATCCTTTGCAGATGTTGAAGTCGTTTTACCGAGTTTCCAACTGATAGCGCCTGCTGGGTTCTTGCCATCAGAACCTTCTGCGCTTATTACATCACCAGCAACAAGCTTGGTTGGGAGAACGATGTGTATATAGCTGCTACCAGAACTATTCAAGTTAATCACACTATTGTTATAGAATAATCCGTCAGCATCTCCCTTATTGTTAAACACATCGGCCGAAGCACCTTCCGAGAATGTAGCATTAACCGTTCCATAGGCTGAAGCACCTGTATCTTTCGTAATACCAGTAATACTTGTCATCGAGAAGAGAGTATTCAGCACACGCGGCTCTGAGAACACAGGAGAGATAGTCACAGCTGATGCTGGCATAGTGAACTGGTCATTAGTAACAACAACGTCATTATTGCTTGCATCCTTCACATTCCATGCAATAGTTGTGTGAGCAGGGTCTGTGGGAGTACCTGCCAGTGTAATAGTCTGGCCATAGTTTGCTGTGGTATTTGTACTAACAGCCTCGCCGCCAGCAACGCTGATAGTGTATGTACCACCAGTAGCATCACCGTGAGTGATGGTGTAATTGATAGCCGTAAATGAAGCTGTAACAGTGGTGTTCGCAGTACCCATTGTCAGAGTTGTTGGGTTGGTTGTTGTAGATGAAAGAACAGACCCCGTACCCTCTACAGACCAGCTAGTAAACTCATAACCTGTCTTTGGATAAGCAGTAATTGTTGTCGTCTCATTTGCATCCAAAGAAGTAGCAGCAGCAGACGCTGTACCATAGTCAGTATTGTTTGAAGCTGCAGTTACAGTATAAGCTTTGGCAGGACCTGAAGCAAATTCCAAGGTAAAACTAGTTAGATATAAGTCCGAACTTGCAGAGATATACACCACACCAGCTGCAGTAATGTTACATTCTAAAGGAGATGATTCACTATTGCCGTATTCGGTCCCTGCAGAACTTGAGCCAATCTGTAAACTGCGACCACTCTTTGTTGTAAAAACGAATGTAGCAGTACAACTTCCCGAAACCTTAAAAGCAATTTGGCGATTGGTTTTAATTTGAAGTCCGTTGTTGTAACTGTTTCCAGATCCCAAAGATAATATTCTGTTTGAGTCGTACAACGTACCACCTGTAAGACCACTAGAATAGTCAGAAGCGGTAAACGTGTAGTTAGAAGAGATAGTCGCAAGGTCATTCACCGTACTTGCCCACGCTCCGGTTGTTAGACATAACAGGAGCGTCAAAATAGATAGTAATTTCTTTTTCATTTGTTTAATATTTAGTTAGTACTTTAAATAGTCTTAATCGTTTTTCTCCTGTGGGGCTACCCTATATATAAACAAGGTACGGGTACATAATTATATTGTAGTAGTTTGTTTTGTCCCACGAAGTTGTGTGCAAAGATACGAATAAAATGGCGAAACACCAAGCCATTAGGTCGCTTTTTCTACCGTAAACGGTTACGAAGCAACGAAACAGCAAAGAACATTTGTGGACCAAATTAAAATTAATTAGGATAATTCGTTTCTAAAGACTAATCTGGGTTAATAAGAATAATTCGTTTCTAAAATATCGCAACAAGATTTATTTTCTTTCTCAAAAAGGTTGTTTTAAAAAGAAAATGTGTAATTTTGCAAACTGAATGAAGCGTATGAAGAAGTTTTTCCCCTTAGCAATAGGCTGTCTGCTGCTGTTGGCGGCGTGCGGACAGTCGTACGAAGAGACGAAGCGTTTGTCGCGCCAGCAACGGTTGGCGGAGATGCGCAAGGACTCTGCCGCGCTGAAGATTGCCGTGATGCCTACGCTGGACTGCCTGCCGCTCTTCGTGGCCCAGCACGACAGGCTGTTAGACACGTTGAACGGCGGTGTGCGGCTGAAGATGTTCAAGGCTCAGATAGACTGCGACACAGCTCTGGAACGTTGCCGCGTGGAGGGTGCCGTGACCGACCTGGTACGAGCCTTGCGGATAGACAAGGGCGGCTTGAAGCTGCACTTGACGACGGCCACAGAGGGCTGCTGGCAGCTGATCACCAACCGTAACGCCCGCATCCGCCAGCTAAAACAGTTGGACGACAAGATGGTGGCCATGACGCGCTTCTCGGCTACGGACATGCTGACAAACCGCGTGATAGACTCCGTGAAGTTGGATCATGACCGCGTGTTCCGTGTACAGATAAACGATATCGACGTCCGCCTGTTGATGTTGCAGAACAACGAGATGGACGCAATGTGGTTGCCTGAGCCTCAGGCTACCGCCGCCCGACTGATGAAGCACCCTGTGGTGTACGACACCCGGAAACAGGACTTGCAGTTAGGTGTATTGGCCTTCCGCGACAAGGAGATGCGTCGCCCTGAGCGTGCCAAGCAACTGGAACTGTTGGTGAAGGCGTGGAATGCTGCCTGCGACAACATCAACGAGCATGGTGTGCTCCACTACAAGAAGCTGATTGTTGAGAAGATGAAGGTGAGACCTCAGGTAGCTGACTCGCTGCCCAAGAACCTGAAGTTCCAACATGTCATGGCTCCCCGCGAACAGGACATTGAAATTGCCCAAAAGGCAATTAAGAATTAAGAATTATAGGATGGGAGCGTTGGATATATCGTTGGAGCGCATTTACCGGCAGTTGACGACAGGAAATGTGGGCAGGGGCATTGCTGAGATGGAGACCTATCTGGCAGCATGGCCCAACCCACAGACGTCGCAGAAGCTGACCGACCTGAAGTCGGAGTACGCACTACTGGAAGACTACTGGCTGCGCGGGGTTAAAGACCCGCTGATGGAGGAGCAGTACCAACACATGCTGCAACGACTCTATACGCTGTTTGCCAACATTGCCATCCACCGCCACCTGCAGGCGTCGTCCTATCTGCAGGGCATCTATAACTCGGTACGAACCTCCGGCAACCGATGGACGTTAGACGCCATCCGCCAGGAGATGGAAGGTTTCGTCAGCGACACTGCCCTCTTGGAACTGGAACCTGAAGACCAGCGCAAGGAAAAGCGCCAAGCACTCTATAAGCACCACCAGCAGCAGATGAACGCGCTGTTCAACTATCTGCTGACGTCGCACATCTGGACAGCAGGCATCGGCAGGGACATGGAACAGCTGTTGCTGTCGCCGACCATTGACAGCATCGACCAGCAGCTGTTGATATCGGCGATTACGTTATCACTGATGAACCGTTTCGACTGGGTGAAGTTCCGCCTGTTGGTGAACGTCTATCGCCAGGCCGTCGACCAGCCGGTGCGCCAGCGTGCCCTGGTAGGCTGGGCCTTGAGCATCGACGACAACTATCTGGCCGTATTCCCCGAGATGCGCACCTTGGTGGCCGAACTGTTACAGTCGGAAGAGGTGTGCCGCGAACTCACCGAGCTGCAGATACAGCTGGTCTATACCCTCGATCAGGAGAAGGTGACCACGACGTTTCAGGAGGAAATCATGCCCGGCCTGATGAAAAACAACGGATTCCGCATCACGAAAGACGGCATAGAAGAGGTGGACGACGACCCTATGGAGGACATCTTGCATCCTGGTGCCTCCGAAGAGCGCATGGAGAAGTTGGAGTCAACCTACCGCCGCATGATAGACTTAGAGAAGCAGGGCGCCGACATCTATTTCAGCGGCTTCTCGCAGATGAAGCGCTTCCCGTTCTTCTACGACATGAGCAACTGGCTCGTACCTTTCTTTATAGACCATCCAGACATCAGCGCTTACCTATCGTCCATCGGCGAGAACCGTTTTATGGAGAAGCTGTTGATACACCGACCGTTCTGCAACAGCGACAAATACTCGCTCGTTATGGTGTTCCAACAGGTGATGAACCGTCTGCCCAGCAATCTGATCGACATACTGAAGCGCGGCGAGGCCGAGTTGGACGACGAGGAAGCTGCCGACATGATGGGACATCCCTTTACCATCCGCCGCGGATATCTAATGGATCTTTACCGCTTCTTCCGCCTCTTCCCCAACCGCGCCGCACTCTTCAACCCATTCGACGAACGCAAGCAGGAAGCCGGCATGTGTCTGTTCTTCGCCTCGGCCGTGTTCCAGGGGACGCCGTTGGAAGCCCATAAACGTGAGGTGGTGACCGCCCTGCTAAAGCACAAGATGGGGACGGTGGCGCAGTTGCTGTTAGACACGTTTGACGAAGAGCAGCGCGACGTGCAGTACTATCTGTGGCGCAAAGACTACGAAAGGGCTTTGGAACTGGCGCCCGATAATGAGCGCGCTTTGGCCGGTCAAGCCCGTAGGCTGTTTGCAGCCCAATGCTTTGCTGAAGCCGAGGACTGCTACGACCGCCTACAGCTGTTGCACCCCGAGAAGACAGGCTACGTGCTGAACAAAGCCGTCTGCCTTGTGCGTCAGGACGACTATGAAGAAGCCCTGAAACTACTCTTCCAGCTGAACTATGAGCACGATGACGACAACGGCGTACTGCGTGTGCTGGCCTGGACGCTGACCTGTTGCGGCCGACTGGATCAGGCCGTGGGCCACTACCGCCAACTGATGGAGCGGGTGGAGCCGACAGCCGAGGACTATCAGAACCAGGGCTATTGCCTCTGGCTGATGGGCCAGACGACAGAGGCCGCCGAGAGTTTCAGGAAGTCAATAGAGAAGGGACAGCCCGATGCTGATGAAGCCTCGCTCTTCGACAAGGCTTGGCTTGCCGAGCGAGGCATCAGTGACATGGACATCAAAATGATGCTTTCAAAAGTCAAGAATTAAGCAGCTTTTCTGCCAACTGCTCCAACAGGGCCTCGTCAGCAGCCTTCATTCGCGAACGGATGGTGACCATCGGCTCTACAATCTCGCAGTCTTTCAGAGCCTCAATCATGGTGCGCATCACCTTACCTGCCGAGGGCGCCCAACTGCCGTTCTCGATGATACCAAAGCGACGCTTCTGATAGTTCTTGATCTGCAGGTGATACAGGAAATCGTGCATTACGGGGAATACGCCGGCATCGTAGCTCGAAGCAGCCACCACCACCGTGGGATAGCGGAAAGCATCCTCGATGACCTCAGCCATATCCTCGCGGCTCAAGTCGCTGACCACGACCTTCTTGGCACCTTTCTCACGGAGTATCTCGCCCAGTCGCTCAGCCGCAGCAGCCGTACCGCCATGAATGCTGGCATAGGCCACGAGGACGCCCTCGCTCTCAGGCTCATACTTGCTCCAAGTATCGTAAAGCTTAACTGCCTCAGCCAATGCCTCGCCTTTGAGCACAGGACCGTGCAGCGGACATATGGTCTGCACATCGATGGCAGCCGCCTTCTTGAGGACGCTCTGCACTTGTGCACCATACTTACCACAGATATTAAAGTAGTAGCGGCGAGCCTCGCAAGCCCAGTCGTCGGTCTCGTTCACCAATGCGCCAAACTTACCAAAGCCATCGGCCGAGAAGAGCACTTTGTCCAGACTGTCGTAGCTCATGATGACCTCGGGCCAATGCACCATCGGAGCTGAGATAAACTGTAGTGTATGCTGACCCAGCGCGAGGGTATCGCCCTCCTTGACGGTGATGACGCGGCCCTCAAAATTAAAGCCCTCGAAGAAGTTGGGCAGCATCTTTACTGCTTGGGCACTGCAAACAAGCTTCAAACCAGGATAAGTCTCCAACATCCGAGCGATGAGTGCCGCGTGGTCAGGCTCCATGTGGTGAGCCACCAGATAGTCCGGCTGGCGACCATCGAGGGCAGCCGTCAGGTTTGCCTTCCACTCCTCACCCTTGCGACGGTCGGCGGTATCCAGTACCGCAATCTTCTCGTCGTCGATGAGATAAGAGTTATAACTCATGCCCTCGGGCACCACATACTGACTCTCGAACAAATCGATGTCGAGGTCATCCACACCGATATACTTAATGGTATCACTAACAGTATTCATAGGTTATTTCTTTTTATGTTTCTTTTTGCTACAAAGATAGTATAATTCGAACGAAAGACCAAAAGATTTTGGAGTTTTTTGTTAAAGGAATGGCTGTAGGAGGTGTGCAAACCAGCCGCGGAACTTCTGCCAGCCGGTGCGGAACTCATCCCACGTCTCTTCAGTCAACTGGAAACTCTTCTGCTTGTCGCGCCAGAACATGTCGTCCAACTCGCGAGTAGTGCATGGATCCACGATGACGGCGTTCTCCTCGAAGTCACACTTCAGGCTGCGGGCATCCAGATTGGTGCTGCCCACGGTACAGTAGCGGCCATCGACCATCATAATCTTTGAGTGGTGAAAGCCCGGTTTATAGAGCCACACCACGGCGCCACGCTTCATCAGCTTGTGAGCCTGATAGAGAGCGCAGTCGGGCGTCAAGGGAATGTCACTCTTCGACGAGAGCATGATCTCGACTTTCACCCCCCGTCGGATGGCTCGCGTCAAAGCCCGCGTCACCGAAGGGATGAGCGTAAAGTAAGGATTAATGATGTGGATGGAGTCCTGAGCCTGGTCGATGGCATTCAAATAGAAGGTACGCATGATCTTCGGCGTGATGCCAGGCTCGCGGTTGATGATGCCCACCATCTTCTGGCGGATTGTCCGTGTGGTGTCGGGCTTCAAACCCTCGAAGCGGGTCAGTGTACCACCATTATAATATTTCATGCCGCAGACGTTCTGCTTCGTGGTGCGGTTCCAAATGCGAAGGAAAATGGACTGTAAATCATTGACGGCGTCGCCCTCGATGCGACAATGCATGTCGCGCCACTCACCCACCTGTTCAGTACCTTTTATATAATAGTCAGCCACATTCATGCCACCGGTATAGGCTATGCGACCGTCGATGACCACTATTTTCCGGTGGTCGCGGCCATAGATATGGTTGACCCACGGAAAGCGGATGGGCGAATACTCCACAATCTCGATGCCCGCTTCTCTCAAAGGCTTCAAATGGTACTTCTTCAGCGGCTGGTTGTTGGAGTCGTTGCCAAAGCCGTCGAACATGGCGCGAACCTCGACGCCCTCCTTACTTTTCTCCTTGAGCAGGTCGAAGAGTAACATAGCGATACTGTCGTTACGGAAGTTGAAGTACTCCAGATGGATGCTACTCTTTGCCTGACGAATGGCATGGAACATATCGTCGAACTTCTCCTGGCCAGAATAAAGAAGGGTTACGCTGTTGTTGTCGGTAAAGCGCACCTGACTCTGGCGCAGAGTCTGGACAATCATAGAGTCAGACTGCGCATTGACATCATTAGTTATTAGTAATAAGTAATGAGTAATAATGATTACAATAAGCCATCGACAGCATCTCTTTTGCGTTATCCACTGACACATTCTGCCTATAGAACTAATCATAACTACTCATTACTAATTGCTCACTTTTTATACTTCAGACGGTACTCCAACGGCGTCATGCCAAACTTCTCCTTGAATATGGTGGCGAAGTTCTCGGCAGTCATGAAGCCGATGTTGATAGCCAACTCACTCATATTGATGTTGGTGTTGACAAGCAGCGTGCAGGCATGCTTCAGACGCAACTCACGAACAAGCTCAGCAGGCGTCTTCGTGGTGATGGCACGTATCTTGTGGTAGAACGGCACACGGCCCATACCCATAGCGGTAGCCATCTCCTCGAGACTAATCTGGCCGCGGCTCATGTTCTGAAGTACGAACTGTTCGATGTTGCGCATCAACTGTTTGTCCATAGCATTGCTCATCGAGTAGTCGCCGATGGTCTCCTCGCCATAGAACTGGCGCATCAACTCGCCGCCGCTCTTCTTGGCGGATTCATTCTCTGTCGGTTTCATCTCCTCGTGAGGTGCGACAGGCTCGTCGTCTGGCTGAGGTTTGCTGAGCGGACCCTCGTCGTCGTAAGTCATAGAAGCCGTCGTCATCGAAGCATTACGACCCTCCAGCATACGGGTCTCACGACCCTCAATAGTATTCTGCTCCACCTCAATCGGTCCGAGACCCATCAGCATGTTGAAGCGCATCACTGCCTCCTGAATGTTGAAGGGCTTAGCCAGATAGTCGTCAGCACCAAGAGTAATGTTCTGGTCAACCATATCCTCGTGGCTGAGTACTCCGTCGGTAAGTAATACGAACTTGGTCTTGGCACGACGGGCATCCATCTTAAACTGGTTACACAATTCGCTACCCGACATACCCTCCATGTCCTGCTTGCAGATAACGAGGTTGGCGTTCAGCATCTCGATGTCGGGCAGAGCATCCTTGACATTGTCGTAGACATGGAAGTCGTAAACATCGCGCAGATGGGCATTCATGAAATTCAGGAACTCGCGGTTGGAATCGATGAGCACCACACTGAACTTCTTGGCCTGAGCGTCGAACTTCAACGGTTTGATCTCGGCAGTCAGCTCCTTCGATGTGGCAGAGATCAGAGCTACCTCGCCCTGGTCGTTCAGCTCCAGCTTGTCCTTCGCCGTTGACTCGGCCTTGCGCTCTGGGTTCTCCAGTGTCGACTGCATCTCTGAGATGCGGGTGATGATTTGCAGCAACTGGAAGTGCAGCGAGTTCAGCTGCTCACGGCCTTCCATCGACTCTTCCCTCATGGCCAGGTTGCCGATGATGGTCGTCATACGAGCCATAGGCTGGCGAAGATCCTCACTCGTATTCTTGATTTCCTCACGCTGACGCTTCAGTTCCTCAATAACGGTACGCTTGCCTTTCCACATCTTCTTGATCTTAGCAAAGCCGTAACGCCAGACGGCCAACACGAGGATGGCGATGATGACGTAAACGGTGAGCATCCACCACGAGAGCCACCAAGGACGATCGATGGTAATCTCCAGCGTGCGTTCCTGGTTACTGACGGCACCGTCGGCACTAACGGCCTTGACGTGCAGGGTGTAAGTGCCGCTGCCAAGATCGTTGAACTTAACGCCATGCAGGAGGGCGTCACCATTGCGCCAGTCGTTGTCCAGACCTTCCATCCAGTACATGAACTGCAGGCGCTCACCTTGGTTGTAATTACCAGCGGCAAACTTGATGGTCAGCGTATTCTGGTCGTTGTTTAGTTCTATCTTGCTGATTTCGTTCAGAGCCGATGTCAGGATGATGCGTTTGCCATACTCATGACCTATCTGAATCTCTTCCTCGCCAACAAGCAGCTGAGTCAGCATGACGCGAGGCAGCGACTCCTGCTCGTCCTTGCTGGCCTGGCGCACCCAGTTGACACCAAAGAGTCCGCCAAAGAGCACTATTCCGTCGTTGCGGGTCATGATGGAACCCATGTTGAACTCGTTACTCTGCAAACCGTCATAGACGCTATAGTTATAAAGGCCGTAGTTGAAGGTTCCGTCCTCGTGGTTACGCTGGATAACGGCGCGGCTGATACCGTTGCTTGTAGATATCCATACGTTATGATTCTTGTCCTCGGCGATACCACAAATAGAGTTGTTGCAGAGTCCGTCCTTCTCAGTCAAGTAGCTCAACTCATCGTTCTCACGGTTCAGGATGTTGACACCCTCGCGCGTACCTATCCATAATAGTCCGCGGGAGTCCTCATAGACCTGAGTGATATAGTTGTTGGTAAAAGTCGATATGTTGGTGGAGTTACCAGTCAGTACCGACTTCTCACGGGTTGACAAGTTCAGGACGACAAGACCTTCAGAGGTTCCGATGAACATCGTGTTGTTCTTGCCGTAGAAGAGAGAGGTAATGTTGTTTGTGTTCAGCATACCATTCTCACGGGTGTAGGAGGAGAAGGCGTCCATTTTGGGATTATAGACCTGCAGGCCTCCATTGGTAGCTATCCACAAGTTACCCGACTTATCGCTACAGAGTGCATTGATATGATCGTCAATAAGCGTCTGGACGCTATCGCGAGAGGCAGAAAAGAACTTGCTGGTGCCATTGAGGATGCGTGTAAGACCGTTCTGTTTCGAACCTACCCACAGGCTGCCGTCAGGCGTACTGGCCATACACGTCACTTTCGTGCTGGCCAGCGGACCGTTGTAGCCGATGACACCATGAGATCCTGTACCATACCAAATAGTACTGTCGTTAGTCTGGGCCATGGCAGTAATATCGCCGTTCAGATTCGAGGCGAACTTATAGATATTGTTACCGTAATAGGCCACGCCGTTTTTCTCGGTTCCTACCCACAGCAGGTCAGTATCGTCGACATAGACACTCTGGACTGACATCACCTCGTCTGAGGTATAGTTATCGTTGATGGACCTGGGCTGTACCGACTCCATCTCATAGTTGTTCACGTTGGTACGTATCAGTCCAGAACGGTCGGTGGCTATCCAGATGTTGCCGTTGCGGTCGCCAGCCATGCCGTTTACGCTGTGGTCGACGGCGACGCCTGTCAATCCCAGCTGGTTGCCTATAGTGGTATTCCACGTGTTGGCGCTCTTGTTATAAACCATCAGCGTGCCTTGGCCATATAGCCAGATGTTATCCATCTGGTCGGCAAAGACCTTCAGCGACTTGCTCTTGCGCAGGTGTTCGTTAGCCACCACATCAGTCTGCCAGACAGTATGCTGCTGACGCATGATGTCGCAGCAAACCAGACGGCCGTCCTCATAGACGATGACGGCTCCGTCGCGACACTCACCGATGGAGCAGACGTTGCCCTGAGGCACGCCATGAGCATCGTTGGTATAGCCGAACTCGTAGTGCTGCTGTTCCTGCATCTTGTATGCCACGATACCCTTGTTCGGGATTGACGCCCAGAAATTCTTATGACTGTCGAAGAACACCACGTTCGGCTTTCCCTCAACGCCCATCTGCGAATAGACCTGCTTCATGTCGCGCTCGAAACTCTCCGACTGGGGATGGTAGATGCAGAAACCTGCCGATGTTTCAATCCACAGGTCGCCGTCGAGCATCTCCTGGATACTGATGATGTAACTGTCAGGCAGCGACGAACCGTCCTGCGAATTACTCTGGAAGTTCTTGAACGTATAGCCGTCAAAGCGGTACAGTCCTGCCGGCGTACCAAACCACATATAGCCACGCTGGTCCTTCAGCACACAGTTAATCTGGCTGATGATAAGTCCATTACGGGCATCAAGTGTCTTGAACAAGAACACAGCCGCAGCAGCCAAAGGCACTGCCAGCATCATGAGCAATAATATTCTTTTCAGTCTATTCATATTGTCGTTATGTCTTATTTCGTTGTTTCGTTATCTCGTTATTACGTTATTTCGTTATTTGGTCAAAGTACGCAAGCGTAGCGGTCGACGATGCCTAACAGGTGATTGCCCTCGTCAACGACCAGCACGTTGTGGATTTTATATTTGTTCATGATCTTTTGTATCTCCGAAATCTTGGTCTGCGGAGTGACGGTCTTAGGCTGACGCGTCATGATGTCGCCCACAGTACGATTGAAGAACTCGGCCTGCCACTTCTCCATAGCACGGCGGATATCGCCATCGGTAATGAGGCCCGTCACAACGCCTTGAGTCCTTTCATCGTTATCTTTTATCTCTCCACTCTTATCTTTTAACTCTTCACCCTTCATTGCTACGCCCAAGCCCAGCTTGCCCTTGCTCACCAGGATAATGGCCTCACCCAAGTGCATGTCGGCGTTAAGTATGGGCAGGTTCTCTGTCAGCATCACATCCTGAGCCGTCGTAAGAAGCCGCTTGCCCAGCTCGCCGCCTGGATGGAATTGTGCGAAGTCCTGCGGTTGGAAATGACGGCGTTCCATCAGAGCGATAGCCAAGGCGTCACCCATCACAAGGGTTGCCGTGGTCGAACTGGTGGGAGCCAAGTTCAGCGGACAGGCTTCTTTCTTCACGCTGACATTCAGGTGGCAGGTGGAGTATTTAGCCAACAGCGACTGCGGATTGCCACTGATGCCGATAATGGGAATCTCCATGTGTAGCACCATTGGGATGAATCGCAGCAATTCGTCGGTCTGGCCCGAGTTCGAGATGGCTATCACCACGTCGCCTCTTGACATGACGCCCAGATCGCCGTGATAGACATCCAGAGGATTGATGAAGAACGATGGTGTTCCCGTCGATGCCAACGTGGCGGCTATCTTTGCCCCAATGTGACCACTCTTGCCTACGCCGGTGACGATGACTTTCCCCGAGCAATGGAATATCAGCTCCACAGCTCGCTCGAAGTCGTCGTCTATCTGCGGTATCAGGTCCAGCACAGCTTGTGCCTCATCCTGAATGCATTGTATGGCGTAATCCTTTGTTGTCACTTATTCTTTAATTTCGTATAATTCGTAAAAATCGTTGTTTAAGAAAGTATTTGTTGTATCAGTGGTTCGAGCTTATCCAGCTCCAGCATGTTAGCGGCGTCGCTCAGTCCCTGATTGGGGTCTGGATGCACCTCGAAGAACCATCCCGTGGCGCCAAAGGCTTTCGCGGCCAGAGCCATCTGGGGGACAAAGCGGCGATCGCCGCCTGTCTTACCGTCGGCACCACCCGGGCGCTGGACGCTATGGGTACAATCCATGATGACTGTCGGACAAATCTCCAGCATGTCGGGAATGTTACGGAAGTCAACCACCAGGTTGTTGTAGCCCATCATGTTGCCACGCTCCGTCAGCCAGACATCTTTAGCTCCGGCGTCACGAACCTTCTCCACCGGATATTTCATGTCGCGCCCGCTCAGAAACTGTGCCTTCTTTATATTAATGGTACGTCCCGTGCGTGCAGCGGCTATCAGGAGGTCGGTCTGACGACACAAGAACGCAGGTATTTGTATCACATCGACCACTTCGCCAGCAGGTGCTGCCTGCCAGGCCTCGTGGATGTCGGTGAGCAAGCGCAGACCGTATTTCTCCTTCACATCGCTCAGCATCTGCAGTCCACGGTCGATGCCTGGCCCACGGAAGGAGGCTATCGACGTGCGGTTGGCCTTGTCGAACGAGGCCTTGAATATGATGTCTGTACCCAACCTATGGTTGATGTCCACCAGTCTGGCAGCTACCGTATCCAGTAGTTCTGCCGACTCGATGACGCAGGGGCCAGCGATGAATATCCGTTTCATTATTTCAATTTTCAAAGCTTCTGAGCAAAGCTAATTAATTGTTTTTTGTTTTATAATTCATGTTTATAACGTGCAAAGATACTCATAATTCTACAATTATTCATGATTTTAATCAATTATTTAACGAAAAATTAAGAAATGTGTATGATTTTTTGACGATTATTGTTTTAAACGCCGTATCTTTGCAGCGGTTTTCAAGATAAAGGCATGTTAGCCGCAAGGCAAATGCCCATGTATAACAATTAAAAAGGTAAAAAGAAAATGAAAAAGATCATGATGACTCTGGCTGCTGTTGCAGTAGCCGCAACGATGAACGCTCAGTCTTACGTTGGAGGTAGCTTCGGCTTCACTTCTGTATCACACGATGGCGACAATGTTACCGCTTTCAAGGTAATGCCTGAGATTGGTACAACACTGACCGATGACTTGGCTGTAGGTATCACTTTCGGCTATGCTCAGAGTGGTAAGGGCAACAACAAGGTAAAGGCTTGGGGCGTGAATCCCTACCTGCGTTACACCTTCGCCAAGTTCGACAAGGTGAACGTCTTCGTTGACGGTACTGTAGGTTACAAAAGCACTGACGATAAGAAGGTAGACTATAAGACTAACGAGTTCGAGGTTGGTCTGAAGCCTGGTGTAGCTGTCAATCTGACCGACGAGGTTAGCTTCGTTGCACACTTCGGACTCCTGGGTTACAACTACTCTAAGCCCGACTTCGACGGTGCCAAGGCCACCAACACCTTTGGTGTGAACCTCGACAGCAACGTTTCTTTCGGTCTCTACTTCAACTTCTAATCAGAGTAGAAGAACATAACAAAAGAGAGGTTCATTTACTGAGCCTCTCTTTTTTATTGATACACACCTCAAGTTGATTCCTTGAGACATTGCATGAAATTCGTTTTTAGTTTTTGATGTGGACATCCTGCTGTGGGAACGGAATTTCGATGCCGTTCTGGTTGAGGGTGTCGTAGATGAGGTTCAAGACATCGCTGATGACGTACGACTTCTTGGGTGCCTCAGCCCAGACAAACATCTTGATGTTGATACCCGAGTCGGCCAGCTCACCGACAACGCTCTTCACCTTCTTAGTCTTATCCATCCAGCGGTTCTTCATCTGGTTGACGGCGGCATCGACCAACTGCGTCACCTGGTGCAGGTCGGAACCATAGGCAACACTATATGGCACGACGGCCAGCACATAGCCGTGATTGCGCGTCAGGTTCTTGTAGTTGTTCGAGAAGAGCTGCGAATTCTGGAGAGTGATAACCTCGCCGTAGAGCGACTCGATGGTGGTCGATGTATAGCTGATGGACTTGACACGCCCCATCGTATTGTTGACCTCTATCCAATCGCCCACCTTGATGCGACCCGTCATGAGTGAGGCGCCGTAGAAGATATTCTCGATGATGTTCTTCGAGGCGAAACCAATACCTGTTGAAAGACCACCGGTGATTGCCAACAGCCACTCGACACTGATATGTAATACGGAGAGCGAGATGAGCAGCCAGGCACCCCAGATGATGACCTGTATGACGTTACGGGTCATGACAGTACGGCTCTCGGCGGAGTCGGGGTCCTTGGTGACATAGTGCAGGTGGATGAGGCGAAGCATCGTCTTGCTGATGTAGGAGAAGAAGAACCACAGGCAGATGACGATGGTGAGCTTGATGATGCTGACCTTGAAGTTCTCTTGGTCGATGAACAAATAGACAAACTTCTTCCAGCACAGGTCGCTGAGGTTAAATACGTCGGCAGCCCACCAGATGCTGAGCATGACACTGCCCACGCTGAGCGACGGCAGCACCACCTGGTACATCAGGTCGTAGAACCACGTCTTGGTGACGGAAGCATCGGCAAACTGGCATCGTTCGCCATAGAGTTTGAGGTATTGTGAGATGCAGGTAATGGTGAGGATGCACGTCAGCTGCATAATCCACCAGATGAGTACCTGTACGGCCATCAGCGTATAGCCTATCCACGAGCAGACGACGGAGGCGATGAACACCAGCAGCGAGATATAGGTATAGAACATGTCCTGGCGCGGCACGTTACGATTGTGACGGCGAATAACATGCCATTGCCACAGGGCGCACACCAGTAGGATGGGTGGGAAGAGCATGTTGACCAGTTCGTTAGGGATGAGGATGATGCGAAAGGCGATCACAAGAAATCCCACGGCGATGAGCGGCGTATAGATCAGGAAGGCGCTCTTGATCTGGTCGCCCTTGACGCGCAGCAGCAGAGAGATGAGGATGACGCCCAAAAGCCAGGCATAGCCCACCAGCAGGTTGGACGCCATGATAATGAAGTTCTGCTCGGTGATTGCCAGCGCCACACCCAGGATGATAGCGAAGGTGATGGTTGTGGTAGCCATGGTGATGCACGTACGTTTCTTCATAAACTCCTCAGTACGCAAGCGTTTGGGCACCACATAGCGGATGGCGCCAAAGTTGAGCAACGAAGCTACAACAGCATATACGACGATGGTGATAAGCAGTCCGAAGATCCATCGGCTATCCCATTGAGAACTGGCATTAGGCTGGTACTTTTTCTTGACAGTTTGCGTCATCATCCGCCAGAAACGTCCGAAGTTCTTCAGAATGCTGAAGTAACTACTACCACCGTTCTTGAAAATACTGGTCTGGATGTCGTTATAGCGCTTCTCGGCATAGTCGTTAAGGTTCGAAAGACGCTTCTCCGTCATTTCGTAGATACGCACGTAATCGCTCATGGTAGCGCGGTTTTCCTCCAACGAGTTACGGATGCTCGTGGCCAGCGTCAGACAGACGCTACGGTCGGTCTTGGTCTGCTCGTCCATCATGTTTTGCGGCATCCCTGTCAGACTCACAATAAGCGAATCGTAGCGGGCTATCTCACTCTCCGCCTTATCCATAAAAAGTTTGAACGGCAGCTGCTGGGTACGAAACTCATGAAACTGTTCAGTTGCCTCGTGGCAAGCATAGGTCAGGTCGAAGACGTACTCCTGCTTCTGAGAATAGAGCATCAGCGCGTTCTGGTTGGAGCGCTGCATGGTAGATATGAGCTGGTTGCGCACCAACTCACTTTGCTGCTTGTCCTTCTCCATACGTTCCGACAGTTCGCGGTGGTAGTTGGTCAGCTCCGTCCGAAGAATCTGGAGCGTCTGGCTCAGGTCTTTCTCCTTCAACACGGCGTGGGCGCCCAGCGTCACAGCCAGCGCAAAAAGGATGATGAGTATGCGTTTAGTCATTGTCGTCTGATATTTTGGTTGCAAAGGTAAACATTTTAAATGAGAAATTTCCATTTTTCATTTAAATTTCTCAATTCTCATTTCTCATTTCTCATTTTAATTGTTTACCTTTGCACGAAAATCAAGAGAAAGAAGGTAAGAGACAAGAGGTTACTAATAAGAGAAACGACATAAGATATGAAGAATTTTTTAACCCTTTGGGCCTTTACGGCACTACTTCTGGCAGCCTGTCAACAGAAAGAGACGACAAGCATCGGCTTTGTCAGCATCGAGAACGGACACTTCGTTCGCGCAGGTAAACCTTATTATTATGTTGGCACCAACTTTTGGTACGGTGCCATCCTTGGCTCGGAAGGCCAAGGCGGTGACCGTCAGCGACTGGCACAAGAGCTGGACGAGATGAAGCAAATGGGCATCGACAACCTGCGTATCTTAGTAGGTGCCGATGGTCAGCGTGGCATAAAGACCAAGGTAGAACCCACCCTACAGGTGGCTCCTGGCGAATACAACGATACCATCCTGGCCGGTCTGGACTATCTGTTGCAAGAGATGGGCAAGCGCGACATGGTAGCCGTTCTCTACCTGAACAACTCATGGGAGTGGAGTGGTGGCTACGGATTCTATCTGGAGCATGCCGGACTGGGACCCCAGCCGCGCCCCGACGACGTGGGTTACCCAGCCTTCATGGAGGCAATGACTCAGTATGCCTCGAACGACAAGGCTCATGAGCTGTTCTACGACCACGTGCGTTACATCCTCAGCCGCACCAACCGCTATACCGGCAAGAAATATGTCGATGACCCCGCCATCATGTCGTGGCAGATTGGCAACGAGCCGCGAGCTTTCTCGAAAGAAGCACTGCCTGCCTTTGAGCGCTGGATTGCCGAGGCGGCGGCACTCATCCGTTCATTAGACAAGAACCACCTCATCTCTATTGGCAGCGAGGGAGCCTGGGGCTGCGAGATGGACTACGACTGCTGGACGCGCATCTGTGCCGACAAGAACGTGGACTACTGCAACATTCACCTATGGCCGTACAACTGGGGCTGGGTTAAGCCCGACTCGCTCATAGAGCATCTGCCAAGAGCCTGCGAGAACACAAAGGAGTACATAGACCGCCATCTGGCCATCTGCGACTCGCTGGACAAACCCTTGGTGATGGAGGAATTCGGCTATCCGCGCGACGGATTTACTTTCTCCAAAAGCACTTCGACCAAAGGTCGCGACGGCTACTACCGCTACGTTTTCTCACTGGTGGCCGACAACGCTGAGAAAGGCGGTCACTTTGCCGGATGCAACTTCTGGGGCTGGGGCGGCTTTGCCAATCCTAAACACGAGCAATGGCAGGTGGGTGATGACTATACCGGCGACCCAGCTCAGGAGGCACAAGGGCTGAATAGCGTCTTCGCCTCGGACTCTGCGACACTCGCCGTCATCCGAGAACAGGTAGGAAGGTTTAGAAAATTGAAGGATTGAAGTTATGGCAAAAGACAAAACGATGTATGTCTGCGAGAATTGTGGACAGGAGTCGGCAAAATGGATAGGCAAATGTCCCGCCTGCGGACAATGGAACACGTTCAAGGAGATTAAGGTAGCCGATACCCGTAAACAGGCTGTGGCGACGTCGGCCGCAGCTTCGGCAGGACACCAGTTGCGCCAAAACAAAGTGCTACGGCTGAAGGACATCTCTGCCCAAGACGATCCGCGCATCGACATGCACGACGGCGAGCTAAACCGTGTACTGGGTGGCGGTCTGGTGCCAGGCAGCATCGTACTCTTAGGCGGCGAACCAGGCATCGGTAAATCGACACTCTCGCTCCAGACAATGTTGGCACTCGACGACCGCCGTGTGCTTTACGTCAGCGGCGAGGAGAGCGCCCACCAATTGAAGATGCGAGCCAACCGACTGGTGCCCACCACAAACTCGGGGCTTCTTATCCTCTGCTCCAATTCCTTAGAGGAAATCTTCGACCATATCAAAGAGGTGCAGCCCGACATCGTTGTTGTCGATTCCATACAGACCATCTCTACTGAAGACGTTGAGTCGTCAGCAGGCTCGATAGCCCAGGTTCGCGAGTGTGCCTCTGCCCTACTCCGCTTTGCAAAGACCAGCGGCGTACCCGTCATACTCATCGGCCATATCACTAAGGAAGGAACGCTCGCCGGACCAAAAATCTTAGAACACATCGTCGATACCGTCATCCAGTTCGAGGGCGACCAACACTATATGTACCGCATCCTGCGAAGCATTAAGAATCGGTTTGGGAGTACTTCGGAATTAGGCATCTACGAAATGCTACAAACCGGACTTCGACAAGTATCCAACCCCTCTGAACTACTGCTGACGGAAGACCACGACGGACTCTCCGGCGTAGCCATATCAAGTGCTATCGAGGGTGTTCGCCCATTCCTCGTCGAGACGCAAGCACTGGTGTCGTCGGCAGCATACGGCACACCGCAACGTTCAGCAACAGGCTTCGACCAGCGACGGCTAAACATGCTATTGGCGGTACTCGAGAAACGAGTGGGATTCAAACTCATGCAGAAGGATGTCTTCCTGAACATCGCCGGCGGTTTGCGCGTTACGGATATGGCGATGGACCTAAGCGTCATCGCTGCCGTGCTGTCGTCAAACGTCGACACACCCATCGAAGAAGGCTGGTGCATGGCTGGCGAGGTAGGTCTTTCCGGCGAGGTGCGCCCAGTAGCCCGCATCGAACAGCGCATCAGCGAGGCCGAGAAACTGGGTTTCCAGCACATCATCATCCCGAAGTACAACCTTTCTGGCTTGAACCGCAAGAAGTTCCACATCGAACTGGTTCCTGTCCGCAAGGTAGAAGAAGCTCTCCGCGCCCTCTTCGGATAATGCTCATTGCGAAGCAAAACTTTGCACCTTAGGTCAAAAAATATCAATTCTCAATTTTCAATTCCTATGAAGGATTCAATCATCATATTAAGCGGTGGCATGGACAGCGTCACGCTACTTTACGATGAACAGGAGCGTATTGCCCTGGCCGTCTCGTTCGACTACGGTTCTAAACACAACAAGCGAGAGATTCCGTTTGCACAGATGCACTGCGAGAAGCTGGGCATCAAGCACATCACGATCCCCCTCGAGTTCATGACGAAATACTTTGTCAGTTCGCTACTTGAGGGCGGCGAGGATATCCCCGAAGGCCACTATGCCGATGAGAACATGAAGTCGACCGTGGTTCCCTTCCGCAACGGCATCATGCTCTCAATAGCCGTGGGCATAGCCGAGAGCAACGGCCTCAGCTATGTCATGATGGCCAATCATGGCGGCGACCACACCATCTATCCCGACTGCCGTCCGGAGTTCGTGGAGGCCTTCGACCAGGCTGCCGCAGCCGGCACTTACGTTAACGTCCACCTGCGCTCGCCCTACACAAACATCACCAAAGCCGACATCGCTCGCCGCGGCAAAACCTTAGGTATCGACTACAGCCAGACGTGGAGCTGCTACAAAGGCGGAGAGAAACATTGTGGCCGTTGCGGCACCTGCGTAGAGCGTCGCGAAGCCCTCGCTGCTGCCGGGATTCCTGATCCTACCGTCTATGAAGGCCCAGAGGAACAATAAACAAACTAACCAATAGAGAGCCGGCGGCGAGCCACTGCGGTCCCGCAAATCAAATAACCACTACCGATGGGCAAAAAGCTATTGAAAGTGTCAGGCATCATCGTTGCCGTCGTCGCCATTCTCTTGGCGACAGCAGCCTTGTTGCTAAACAGCGATGCCGCTCAAAACTGGCTGATGCAACGAGCCGTCGGCATGCTGAAGGAAGAACTGCAGACAGAGGTCAGCGTGGGCCACGTCAGCGTGAGTCTTCTTAAAGGCAGCGTGACGCTCAGCGACGTGGAAGTGGAGGACCGTCAGCATCGCAAGATGCTCGGCATAGGAAAGCTTTCCGCCGCACTCGACCTTGGCGCTCTCTGGCGGCACGAGGTAGTGGTCACCAATGCCCATATCAGCGGCGTCAAGGCGCAACTCTGCAAACCCGCCTCCCCAACAGACAGCGTTGCCAATTACCAGTTCCTCGTCGATGCTCTGAAGGGACACAAAACCCATAAGCCCCACGAAGCCCACGACACGCTAAAGACCAAGAAGCCCATTGCCCTCCGCATCGCTACCGCCACGATTGACGTCGACAGCCTGCGCTACACGACGGACAACGGGCGACCGCGCCGCAATACTGGCAAGCCCCACCACGGAGCCTTCGATGCAGGACATTTGGATATTTGCACGGCAATGAAGGTGACCATCCATAGTTATGACACGAATAACGCCAACACGTTCCAAGAGAGAAAACCATCCCTGAACTGCGCGGTGGAGGTTAGGAACTTGACCGACCGTATTGCTGGCATTCAGGTGGACACGCTACTGCTGCAAGCCGACATCTGCAAAGACAGTCTGCAGCTGAGCGACGTCAGCATCCGCCTGCCACACACAAGCCTTTCGTTTGCCGAAGGTGTGGTCGTACTGCCCGACACCACAACGGGTCGCAAGCTACATTACTACGTGCCGCAGCTTTCTGCCATCACGCAGATTCGCGACATCGCCCAACCCTTCGCCCCTGTACTGAAGAACTTCACCACGCCTCTGAAAGTGAAATGTGCTTTCAGCGGCGATGCCGACGGCATGGACTTCAAGGGAGTCGAGGTGGCAACTACCGACAACCGCCTCAACATCAAGGCTACGGGGAACATCCGCCAGTTGCGCGACAAGAACCGGCTGCACATCCACTTCGACGTCGGCCAGATGAACGCCCAGCGTGGCATGCCTGAGCGCATCATCAACCATTTCGCTGTCAAGAAGTTCATGATGAAGCAGCTGCGCGCTTTGGGAAACATCGGCTATAAAGGTCACTTCGACGTGGTGCCTAAGAAGGAGTCCTTCGCCGGACGCCTGCGCACCCAGCATGGCGCCATCGACTTCCGCTTCGCCCTCGATGAGCTGAACAAATATGTCAGCGGCACGGCGAGCACCAATGCGCTGAAACTGGGCCGCATCATGGACATGAAAGACCTGGGGCGCATAGCCTGCCACGCCAACTTCCGTTTCGACATCTCGAAACCCCGCACGGCCAAGATGCGCCGGCTGAAAGGCGGCAAGCTGCCCATCGGCAACATCGACGCCGAGGTTCACGAATGTCATTGGAAGTTCGTCGCTGTCCACAACGTCTCCGCTACGATTTCCAGCGACGGCGCCGAAGCCGATGGCAAGATCATCAACCGAGGCAACTTTATCGACCTCACCTGCAAGTTCTCGTTCACCAATACCGACCAGATGCACAAGCTAAAGGTGAAACCTGGCATCAAAATCCACGGCAAGAAGAAGAAAAACAAAGATACTAAAAAATGACACAAAAACGACAAGAAGAACCAGGCCGGGCTGCTGGCTTGATGACACCACAACAAGAGACTCCCGCTGGCCGCATGACCATCTGGGGCCTGCTCAAGAACATGATTCCCTTCGTGCTGCCATACAGGTGGCTCATCGTCATTACGCTGGTACTGACGCTTGTTGGCTCGCTCATGGCACAGGTCAACGCCGTGGTCTTGGACAGAACGGTGGACGCCATCAACGAGCTCATCCAACAGCCTGAGGGCTTCAAATGGTCGAGTGCCGTCAAGATTCTGACCGTCATCACCATTATATTATTAGGTAAGGAGATAGTCGGCGCCGTGGTGACCTTCTTCCAGCGCTACTACGGTGAACGTATGCGCATCCTGGTGAGCCGCGACCTGTCGCTGCGGGTTGTCGAAAGGATGCTGTCGTTCCGCATGGCCTTCTTCTCCAGCGAGGGCAATGAGACTGGCAAGCTGCAGTCGCGCATAGACCGTGGCATCATGAGTCTCTCGAACACCGTCAACAACTTCTTCATCGAAATCCTGCCGCTCTTCACGAGTGCCGTCCTGGCGCTGATATTGATGTTTGCAGCCAACGTCTTCGTCGGCCTCGTAGCACTGTTCATCGTCCCCGTCTATTTCTGGGTAACATATATCCAGGCGTCGGCGATGAAGGGTGGACGGCGTGGCATCTTCGGCAGCCACCAAGCCGTCTCGCAAGGCATCCTGAACATCATCGAGAGCATATCGGTCATCAAGTCGTTCAACCGCGAGAAGATTGAAGCCGACCGCCAGGCGGACATCCAGCGCACCATGACCGACCTGCAGCTGGCTACGCGTAAAAAGGCCTATTTCTTCGGAGGCCTGAAGAGCTTCCTCGAACAGATTGGCACCGTACTTATTATTATATTGACCGCCTACCTCGTGCTCATCGACTATCCTGGTATGACCATCGGTAAGATTATGTACCACGTCATGCTCTTCGCCAACGTCAGCGCGCCAATCCGCCAGCTGCATCGCATCTACGACGACATGAACGACGCACTCATCTATGCCGAGGGATTCTTCGGCATCCTCGACGCCGACGAAGAGGTCGAGACCACCGGCAGCCACCATCCAGACAACGTCGGCGGCGACTTCGAACTATCGGGTGTCGATTTCACCTACTCCAACGGCACGCAGGCTTTGTTCGACGTCACCATGCGCATCCCACGTGGCAAGATTACCGCCCTCGTCGGACTCAGCGGCGCCGGCAAGAGCACCATCGTCAACCTGCTCGACAAGTTCTACCAGCCTCAGCAGGGCAGCATCAAGCTCGACGGTGTGGAGCTCCGCGACTGGGATACCGAGTGGCTCCGCGAAAACATCGGCCTCGTATTGCAGAAGAACCACATCTTCAGCGGCAGCATCGAGGAGAACATCCGCTACGGCAATCCTCAGGCCACGCACGACGACGTCATGCGCGCAGCCAAACAAGCCTACATCTACGACCAGGTGATGGCCCTGCCCCACGGTTTCGAGACCGATGCCCTCCAGCTCTCAGGCGGCCAGCAGCAGCGCGTGGCCATCGCCCGCATGTTCATCAAGAATCCGCCGATTATCTTCCTCGACGAGCCCACCGCCTCGCTCGACGCTATCGCCACCGAGCAGATCAAGGCCTCCATCGACGCCATCAAGCAAGGCCGTACGGTCATCATCATTTCGCACAACATCGGCCAGATCATCGACGCCGACCACATCTACGTCCTCCAGCAGGGCCGCGTCGTCCAACAAGGCACACCCGACGATGTCTATCGCCAGGGCGGCGTCTATAAGGACATCGTCGATGCCAGCGCCCGCAGCATGAACGTCGACAAAATCGCCAGCACCATCACGCAGCAATAGCCAAGTAAAAGAAAAAGACCCCGTTCTCTTTGTTTATCCACCCTTTTATCTGCCCTTTCATATTGACTGATTTTCAGCAGGTTATGGCTATGTGGCTTCCTTATTCTCTATTACGATTACCCATTTACCATCTTTACGGCCACCTTCACGAGTAAGGATACCAATTTTCTTTAGATGTGCTAAATCGCTCTCAATCGTTCTGTCCGTAACGGTAAACTTTTCCGAAGTCTTTTCCGAAATCTTTTCCGAAATCTTTTCCGAAATGGCTTTCGCGGACATAGTGGGGTCTAAAGCAAGAAGCTTAAGTATAACTCGCTGTCTATCAGTTAGTTCTTTTACGACATCTTTTACGACATTTGTAGTTGCAGCTGACACTGGCAGAACCAATTCCACCTCGTCCACCTCTATCTTGTTTTTCAACTCAGGCTCGCCCCAACCAGTCTCCTTCCAAGCAGCAATGATCTTGGGGAAACCAGAGCCAATGTTCTCGCCAAAGCCTACCATGCGAAGCATATTCTGGATGCGAGGGTTACGGGCCTTGGAGTTGCCACCTTCGTAGATCTGCTCTATAGGCAATCTCAGCAACCCAGGATTGCGGAAGCAGAGACGGTCATCATGCTTCTCAATTCGTAAGATACCAGCATCCATCATCAGGTCTGCATGAATTATTGAGTTGGTAAAGGCTTCACGTACAGCTTTGTGTTGAGGTGTGTCATCCACTCGCTGCAACCCCTCCATTCGGAATGGTCTCGGCAAGTCGAAAGTCATCTTTGGCAATACGATGCTGAAGAACTGATACAAGTTGTTTTCCCAACGTCCATCATAAGTCAGGCGGTCACTATAGCGTTCTTCACCAATAAGATTGCAGAAGTTGAGGTAGTCCATGCGGAAATTATCGAAGCGTTCCCGTATAGGCAATCCCTTTCCAAACATCATCAAACCAGCCATCGACAGGCCCTCTTTCCCTTCTTCTCTATTGACGATATAGCCTCCGAGATTCCTAAGAAACGTCTTGTCATCTACTTCGTTCCACACATGATCATTGTTCCATACCCGGAACAATGTACGATAACGATGCAGCGTGTCGAGGTCAATATCATCCATGTTGTAATGCTCAATCAGAATGCCATCATTGCCGTCCTCGAAAGAGTCACGTATCATGGCTCTCACCTGTCTCTCTGTGCAATGGTAATCACCTTCATGGTTACGCCTATATGTTCCCTTATATACGTTGCCGTTCAGGTAGATTGGTTTCATTCGGAAATCTGCCATAGGCACATGGATACATACAATCTTCTTTCCATCCAGATCAACTATCTCAACGTCCTTCTCAACAAGGATGTTTTCATTCACCTTGTCGCTGTTGATGGTGTTCCAGAAGTCCGTCAGAATCTTCTGATGATTGTCAACGCCTATTATCTCAAAACGTTTGGCAGGATCAGTCTATTTCCGATGTTCTTCTATACCAAGCAGTATCAGCCCACCGATGGTATTTGCAAAGGCAGAGTACGTATTCCAAAGTTCTTTAGGAACCTCAGACTTAGCCTTCTTGCACTCCAGCGTCACACGCTCTCCTTTAAGCAGTGCTTCCTTTATCGTTTTCTCGTCCATAATCTTATTTTTCTTGCAAAGATACAATTTTTATTCAGCAAAAACAACATATTGCAGTTACCCATTAATTGCTTTTTGTAGTATTTATGTTTTTAAAGATTCTACATAATCATATGCAGGTTTCTTCAATTTGTATATAGGACTTCCGTCACTATTGGGCCGATCTATAGCAGCAAATCCAAGTTCCATTAGTCGCTCAAAGAAGTTGTCCCATTCTGCTCTTTCTCTCCCAGTATTAACACAAAATTCTTTTTCTCCAATCTGAATAAAAGAGCCATCCATTGTTTCTATTATCCAGCATTCCCCATCATCACAATCTGCCCATACCTTTAAGTGCTCTTTGTCAAAATCAGACAAAGAATCCAGTACCGGATTCTCACCATCTTTTGCTTTTTCCCTTTGTTCTTCAACTAAACCCAATTTGCAAACTTCCTTGAGAAACTCATCCCGATCTGTTTCCCATTGTGATAAAGTAGAGAAGTCAGGTTTGGGCAGATTGAAGAAATCTATGACTTTCCCCATAAACTCATTCATTCTGTCTTTTGCATCTTTTGCATTGACTTTTATGGATATGTATTTACGGTCTATAACTCCTTTCAAGTCATCATATTCACAATCTGCAGTAAGGAATGAATAGCATTCTGTGTCTTGTATCCATGCGGCCCCCATTTCATTAAGGCATACAGAGCTTTGGTAGTATCTGGGAGAATGAACAATAATCATAAATATATCATTACCCTCAAACTGAGATTTTATTTCTGGAAAGATTTCTTTGCCTATTCCAATCTTATATGTTGGAACAGAACTACAAAAAATCTTTTCTGCCTCAGACCCTATATAAAGTCTAAGTAACTTTACAAGAGCCTTAACAAAGGCTTCGTCTTCACTTTTATGACTGATAAAGATTTTGGGAGGGCGGGAATAATTGTCCTTCAATATTTTTAGAGAAGTTCTAATGTCACCAAAGAAAAAAGCATTGATAATTCCATTCTCTATAAGTTTTGTTTCCGCTTTCGAAAGGATATCCCTTAACAATGGATAATCATCAGAAATAAGAGGATATAAGTTCTTTACAATTTCTTTTAATTTATTGGTGTTAGGACCTGCAGAAGAATTAGCCCAAATTTTCATTTTGCTAATAATTGAAAGCCCTTCATTAATCAAATCTTTTATTTGTTTTTTATTTTCCATCATATTCCGTTTGCAAAAATACAATTATTATCTCAATTGTCTCCTATATACGGCATCTAATGTCTGACAAATCTTATTGCTGATGAACACATATTGAGTCTCTTTCGGATCTCCATCTATTACATATGTTGTTACTGTTTTGCCCATTGCTTTTCGCTTTTACATGCTTCTTTTTCAATTAATTCTTCTACATGTTGTTTTGCTTGAGCAAGAAGTTTTTTTGATTGATCTAAAGACGTTAGACTATTTCGAACCATTTCTCCAATTTTCAACATCAAATCATCATCAATAATTGGAACAATAAACTTGGCAATATCTGCAGGGTATAATTCTAATTGGGCACTACCACGAGAATGTTTCTCGGTTTGAAATTTACCAACTACAGAATTTAGCACTAAAGCTAAGTAATTGGGATCGATGGTATTGTCCGAAAGGCGCAAAATATTAACATGGTTACTCGCTAATGCTTTCTCGCGTGAATTAAATGCATTCGTTAATCCAATATATGCACCTGTCGTGTAAATTAGCACATCGCCATACTTAATTTGAGCTGTTGACTGTTTTGAGAATTCTTCGATAGTTGTTTTTTCTGTTTGGTCGTAATTAATATGAGTTTGTGATAAATGCTTACTATTAACCACCATAACATTCCCCTTATCATAATAAATTGGTTGCAAGCCTCTTCTATTAACACTCACTATTTGGCCTATTTTCTTACAATTAAAACGACTTTTTAAGAAGTCAAACATAATCGTATATGCATCTTTAAAATGATTAGAATCGAGCCGTTTGGATTCAATTACCTCACAATAATCAGTTACATACCATTTTTTGCTTGGAATCTTCAACTTATCAAGTTGAAGTTCTTGTGAGAGTAATTTCTCGGCTTGATGGAATAGAGATTGAGATTTTTCTTGAAGTAATGCACTTTTTTTTATTTCATCTTCTATTCTACTTTGTTCTAAAATGTCGAAATTTGGGATTAATATTTTCCCAACCTCCATGAGATTTATATTGTATTGACCTGTTGGTCTTGCAAATCTTTTAATCTGATCCTGTGCATATTTTGTGTTCAAAAAAGCGAACAAATAGCCTGGTAATATTTTCTTTTTTGTTCTGAGGAATACCATTGCTTGAGTGATGTTTGCCTCTTGAAAATCATTCATAATAATAGATGAACGCCCTATTACATCAAGAGTTGCTCCCACAATATTCAATAAAACATCATATGGTTCTATTTTTGTAACAGACATTCGATTGTGAATGGTATCACTAATATGATAAAAACTATCATATGCAGACATTACATTGTTTCGAACATCTGTGGTTTTAAACAACACAGGTCCTTCTCGTAAAGAATCGTCTCTGTCTTTTGGAGTCGTCCCACTCTTTATTGAGCAGAAACTTCCTAAAGAGAGAAGTTCGTGCCCAGAATCCTTCAATACATTGAATGACTTTAGTAAATGAGGATTATAGAGTTCTCCGTCAAACCTATTTCCAAATTCCAATTTGGATAAATTAATCGTTGTAGTGATGGCCATACCTAATCCTCCATCCAAAAATCAAAACCTTGTTCAACTGCAAACTTCACAAATGCTTCAGCAATACAGCAATTTTCTTCAGGAATGAAATTGCCTTTTCTTAGGGGAATCTCATCTGCTGCAAGTGCAATGCCTTCATTATAGTGAGATGTTGTGCTCACATTATCACGAAGTGTAAGATTATATTCGGCAGCATTGCGAATAAGACCGTCACGTGTAACCTGATGATTAATGAGGTCTTGGTCAATCTCGGGATTTCCCCACATGTCTTCCACAATATTACCATTTTCATCTTTCAAGTATTCATAATCACCACTATTGTTCTTTCCGCCGTGTTCGCTGACAGCCATAAAGATGGGATAGTCAATTCGTTGAGCAACTTGAGCATCTATATATCTGCTACGTAGTATCTCAATACTTTCAGGTGTCTTCAATAAGATTTGCAATTTTCCCTTGTTTGTCAGCAGCAATAGTGCTTCTTCTGCTAAGGGCAACTGTTTATCAATAAACTTTATTTCTGACTTTGCGGCTTTAGCTGCTTCTTTATGGGCATCTTTCATTGCCTTTAAAGCATTTTTGTGCTGCTCTTTTAATGACTTTTTTGCCTCTTGTTTCCCTTTACGATCAAGATTCTCATCGGCGTCTATCAGTTCTATTTCTGTCTTCTGTGTCAAAACTAGAGCCTCTTCTTCATCTATGAGCGATTGTAATCTACTTGACAACCGCATCTTTTGATGTTTTAAGTCGTTAATCTTATCTGTAGCCTCTTCAATCTTCTCATCTAATGTAAGTTCAACTACAGTCGTACTTTCTTCTGATGATTCGTCTGTTTCTTCAGTGTTTTCCTGTTCTTCTGTTTCAGGAAATTCTTCTATTAATAAATTTAGGATCTCCTCAGGAATAGCACTTTCGTCAATGTCCGTTTCATTAGAACTATTATTAATAAGATTCAGAATTTGTTCTTCATAATTGGGACATGAATCTTCCACTTCGCTTTTAATCCGCAGGATTTCTGCAAGTTCTTCTTCTGTGTATTTCTGAATAAACAATACGGATGTCTTAGTACCAGTATGAGGCTTAAATGTGTTTCCATGTAATCCAACAACAGCTAACAAACGTGCCTTATGTAAGATGAACTCACGTATGAATGCAAGAGAAGAGTTGTTAAATTTTCCCTGGGGCAGAACAACTGCTGCACGACCACCAGGACGAAGAAGGTTAATTATGCGCTCTATGAAAATAACATCACGTTCTTCTTTAGGTTGCTTATCTTTTGCCCGACGTAATGCGGGTTTTGCCAATTCGTAATGCTGAAGCATTTTTTTATCTTTCAACTCGCCAGCAAATGGTGGGTTGGCGAGGACTAAATCAAATTTCATGTATTCGAAATAGTCCCATGCTTTATCTTCATCTGTCAGCAATTCGGTCTCTGGTACAGGATCAACAAGAAGTGAGGTTTTTCTTAGTTCTGTCATTAATAAACGGCCAGACATGGTGTTGTACCAAGTCTTTGGGTCTATACTGCTTACGTCAGGACCAAAAATATTGGTATGCCCATCACCAGCAATAAGCATAAGGGCACGAGAGGTTTTTGCTGCACGAGCCTCAAAATCGATACCCCAAAGATATTTCGCTGCATAGCGCGATTTTCTTAATTCCTGTTCTTCTGTTGTCTCTGCTGGCATAGCCCATTCCATTGCATGAAGTAAGAATCCCGCTGAACCACATGCAGGGTCTATAACGTACTCATAATCCTTTGGATTCAGCATTCGTACGCACATTTCGATAACATGGCGAGGTGTAAAAAACTGACCTTTCTTTTTCTTAGCTTCTGTAGGCATCAGATACTCAAAAGCATCATCCATAATGCGAAGATTTGAGCCTAATAGACGGATTCCTTCAATAGGACCTATGCAGATTTGTAGATGATCCTTACGTAACTTAATATTAGGTTCTTCAAATACTCCTGGCCATTTCTCGCATGCTTTATGGTAGAGATTATTGATTACCTCATAAGTCAATTCTGGATCGGCATATTTCTTAAACTCGACTTCCTGCTTTCTGCGTCTGTCTTCTGCAGCCACCTTTTCATCATAGATTTTCGCATAGATGAGCTTGAATATCTCATTGAATTCATCTACACCACTATCCGCAAGTACAAGTTCTTCCAAATCTTGCACAATCTTCTTGAAGTTGAACTGAGTGCGCAGATTTGCTAATGTTCTCTTGATTTCAAGAACATTGTTGGCTTCTTCTTTTACCTTGGGAACTTCTGATAGCGTATCAAAATCTTTGTTTTGCGGCTTATAAAGAATAAGTTTGTCCGCTCCATTTGACCATACACCAATAGGATTACCCTTTGCTCCAAGATATGACTTTAATTGCTCTATGCCATCTTTTCTCTTGGGCTTTTTAACCTCAAATAAGATTTTGACAGTTTCAAGGTCAGTCTTTCTGTAGACAGCGATATCGGCATATTTTGTTGGCACTTCACTACCAAATTGGACTGGTATCTCGCATCGGATCTGCTCAGGGGCGTAACCATAGTAATTAATAAGTTTCCATACCCAAAGTTGACGAACGATTTCTTCTGGATTCGATTTGCCTCCTTCCACATAGATTTGAAATTCTGTCTTTTCTGAGTGGAACTTACAAAGTGGCTTTATATAAAAGACTTCTTTGCCAGTCTGTTTCCCAGTCCCTTGGCGAGATTCAATATTTAGCATTTCTGGAATAGTTTTCCCTAATCCCTGAAATTCTGTCAAATCATATTTTACGGTCGGGTCATTAAAATGGCATCTATTACTTCTTGTGTAGTCATATCCTATATGTTTATGTTTTCTATCTCTTTTGATGAACGGATTAAAGTCCGTATATCCACATCTAAAATGGTTGCAATCTCATTCAATTATGTAATGGATGGCTGCATCCTAATTACCCTTATTTCTTTTTCTTTCCCAGCATCTTCTTTTCTTCGTTTACCAAACGTCGTTCTACTTTTTTTACATCTTCTGCAGGTGGAAGGTTTTCAGGAACGATGCCTCGTTCGGTTAACATCTTGCGAACAGCAGCATTGTTATCAACATGCTCCTTGGTAATAGCGGTCTCGCCTTGAAGATCTTTTGTCTGTACATTTACGCTGGTCATCTCTGCGGCAAAATCTTTAGCCTTAATGCTGATTGTAGGCAGAAAATCCGCAAGCGGACGATTTTGAGGCATTCCCATTTTACGTTTCATCATATTGGTGCTTAAGCGGAAGAGAGCCTGGTCTCCTTTGGAACGGATAACTGCGAAGGTCTGGTCGTTCACACCACGCTCATAAAGGATGCCAGAGAGTTTCTTTTCTGTCTCCTGCAATTTAGCACGAGCCTTCACACGCTCAACTTCTAACAGACGTTGTTCTATCAACTCTGCACGACGTGTTTGCACAGCAAAGTAGGTCTGGGCAAAGGCTATCTGAGGCTTGCGAGGATCGCCATTTTGGGCCACAAGATAGCAGGCGTAACGAGTGAGCAGGATGTCATCCACATTTCGAATTGCACCACTTCCCAACTCGACCTTTTTATTGACGTCAATAAAATGGTCTGGCAGGGATTGTCCCACATTCATGCAGGAATCTTTGGCTTTATTGATAACGTTAGTAAAATTCTGCCACAGACTATAACCCAGCAGTTTCTGAAGTTCGCGGGCACTCCAGCATTCTACATTGTTTATATCGCATGCAGCTTGTTCGAATTGCTGAAACAGTTCCAATATATCTTCTTTCTTCATAACTGCTTATTCTTTCGTTGAAGTGATTAAACTGCGTACATCCACATCCAAAATGGATGCAATCTCATTCAACTGGGTGACAGATGGCTGCACTTTATTGGCGCACCACCTGGAAACGGTGTTCTCTGACTTGCCAAGTTGTTCTGACAGCCAGCGATTGGTCTTCCCTTGTTCTGCTAAGGCTGCTTTCAGCCTGTTTAGCATCATATTCTGTTGATTGTTCGACATAAATCAATGATTATTTTGCTGCAAATATACAAAATAGTTCTCGTAATTACAAATCTTTTCCGTATTTTTGTATAACAATGTACTTTATTCTACTTGGAACGCTCCTGCTCTATAGATTTTCTCAATATTATGCCCGAATCTTAGTTCCTTATTTGTACATGCCTGCAAGGGCTTGATTTTACTATCTTGTAGGAGGAATAGACAGTCTGGACGAAGCAAATCGTTCGTCATCAGATAGGTGTTATGTGATGACGTAAACACCTGACAATCGAGATTGAATAGTAGTTTGCAAACCTCAAACGCCAATTTGAAGTGATAGAAGGCATCAAATTCGTCAATAAAGACAAAAGAAGCCTGCCCCATCTTTTTCAACCAGAAATATAGGAGCTTTAAGGATTGGGTACCAGTAGAAGCAATAAGGTCGAAAGCAATGGCTCCATTTCCAATCTTGCAAAACAGCATCTTGTCTGTGTTTGTTGATGGAACAAAATCGAACTTCTGTCCACTGACGTTCTCAAGAAAATCGGAGAAGTCTTTCACCAGATTATTTTTGATAATGTATTCATCCAAAATGGTGACCATATTGTCAAATCCCATGTACTCATTGACTTTTAAGCACCTGAACCAAAGCATGGAATCAACAAAATTGCGCATTTGAATCAGATAATGATCTTTTGCAAGAGGATAAGAGGTAAGCAGATAATTCACAATAGAAATGCTATTTGCATTTATTTGCAAATTACGCTTCGCATCTTTGTTGATAGGGAACTGTTTTTCATCCAGTTTCAAAGAACTCATTGTGCGTTTGAAAACTTCCACGCCATCAACCACCAATGTTTCTTTGACAAGTACACCAAACACATTCTTAGAATACACGTATTCTACTTCTTGTTTGTTGAACTTGAATACGTATTCAAAATCAACATTCAAGCTTGTGTTGCCGCCGTAAACAAAATTCTGATAATATTCTGGCTTTTTGAATTTCTGAGTTAAATGATTAACAATGTCAAATAAAGCCACGCTGAAGTTTGTTTTTCCAGAGCCGTTAGGGCCATAGATAATGCCATTCTTGATAATGCCATCCTTGACAGCATATTTATTAAACTCATAATTACTTGGATGAGATAAATCCCACTCAATCCTTTCCGCGAAGCCTCGGAAGTTTTTTACGGCAAATTTGATAAGCATAACTATTTTCTTTGTTTATTCTGCTGCAAATATACAAATAATAATCGTATTGCCGTAACTTTTTTACGGAAAAATAACATTTGTTTTTCTTACAGGAACCGAGTCCATCCGGGCACCCAAAGAAGACGGCCAAAGAAAAGGGAATCCCATTGCTGAGATTCCCTTTGGTGTCCTCTGGAGAGGCATATATAGAGCAAAATGGAATTACTTGCGTCCGAAGTGCCGTGAACCATTGCCGTGATTGTTGTTCTGAGCAATCTGGTTGTTGCGATGGCCACCAGGCTTGCTGCCTGTGTTACGATCATTCTTGGTCGTATTCCTCCCGGTCGAACCGTTGCCGTGATTGTTCTTGTCGTTCTTTGGCTTCATGGAAGCATAGTGGTTGGCTGGCTTCTTGTTGTTTCCACCCTTGTAGCTCACATATCCCTTCGGATGTGCCTTGTAGAAGTGGCTCT
>JAEEGH010003297.1_pt1 | contig 42677 bp, 40 predicted proteins | sample 9134181 | NCBI WGS metagenome assembly JAEEGH01 (sample SAMN16246544, study PRJNA631951) | gut metagenome | biome: gut microbiome; feature: rumen; material: DP-attached | host: Bos | place: Iran: Karaj | collected 2018-10 | reverse complement strand
GATGGGCAGGCTAAGCGCGCGCGGTTCGTGTGCAAGTGGCATTACTGGGGAGAGAAATGGATAGATGAGGACGGGAGTAAGGTGCACTTGGTGTACATGTACCATTTCCATGAGGGCGCATGGTCAGAAGGTGCAACGCGCAACCGTGAGATGATCAAAGCCGCGCAGCGGATGGCACACGACATTGAGCGGGTGTGCTATCATCCGGAGGAATATGGCGAGGAAGACAAAGAGCAAGCAGAGATCTGGCAACAGAAGTACGCGGTGTATCGCGCCACATTCCCGCCTGACAGCAAGGACTTCAAGCACTTCTACGGCTGGATGTTCACGGAAATCTATCGGGGAATGCGTCGTGAAGTCGGGATGGAATAAAAAGAGTGACTCAGGTCACTTTTTTTGTCTGTTTTCTTGCAAATGTCAAAAATTTTTTGTACCTTTGCGCCGCAAACGACGCAAGCAAAGAGAAATGCAACGAATATGTGATTTTTAACGATTCAGTAACAGGAGAATTGGAGGAAATGTTTATGCTGACAGTTGCTGTAGTGACAGGAATTGGACTAATGATTACCGTAATAGCCATGATTGTTCTGGTTACGTTTCTGGCTATTGTTGGACATAATTGGGATTATGTAAAATAGGTGATTAAACTGAATTAATAGATTTGATGTCAGAAGAGAGATAAACAGATAGTATGATAGAGTACGTAAACAGAAAAGGCTCTGATAGTTACAAATGGGATTCTGACGGGGCAAAAAATATGATGAGAAAACTAATCATCCTTGCATTGGTAGCAATCAGTTTTTGTGTTCCGCCATTGCAAGCGCACTGTGTCTATCGCGATAGCACCTATTCGATAGGGCTTGCATGCTCGTATGCCTACAATGAGACGTATGAGCATTACGGAGCGTTTTCTGTGGATGCGTATCTGCCTGTTCATCGCCATTTCGAGGGTGAAGTCAATATCCGTATGCTTACGGCAAACAGTTATGATCTCGGTGGAAAGATCCGTCCAAAGTTTTATTTACCGGTAGGAGAACTGTATCTGGAGACACAGATTTTGTATAACCTGATACGACGGAACTCGCTGCATGGTGTGTGTGGTGCTTTCTCTATCGGCTACCGGATGGATTATGTGCAAGTGCATATAGGTTACGGTACCCGTTCGTTCTGGCCGCTGTTCAAATCGACGCATACTTCCGAAACAAGTGTGCACGAGCCCCATAATCTCGTTTATTATGTGGAAGTGTTCGCGCGACCGCATACCTCCTCGTGGAACATATCAGCCTGTGTCACGGATATGACGGAATACCAGATGGAGCGAATGTTCACTCCTATGTTTATTCTTAATTCGTATGTGAATATAGGCGCACATTGGCGGATTACCGCACGCGCATTGTGCAAACCCGTCGGATTGTCTAATCTCACCCCCTCTTTCTATGGCGCAGAAGTGCGAGTAGGTGGATATTACAGATTTTAAGTATGAAGAGATTTCTTTACATAGGATGGTTAACCACTATCGTGTTGCTGCTTAATGCCTGCGATAATGACTCGTTGGCACCTTTCAGCAGCAAGGCACCTTCGGTCGATGAACGATTCATGGAATCCATGGAATACAATGATCGAGTCGGCTATCCAACCCTGAAAGTCAAAGGCGATGAATACCGTATCTATGTATGCACAGATACGCACCTCAAGCACCATACGACAACATTGCAGAAGTTTGTCCAATTGTACCACGATGATAGAGACTGCCCTGCAGCCGTTCATCTCGGCGATTTGGTGGAATCGGATGAGAGTTACGGTAGTTTTCTGGAAGCGGTTGAAGAAGTGCCGGTCAATCCGTCTAAAAAAGATACGATGTTCGTCACCCTCGGAAACCATGATATTTTCTATGCACAATGGCAGAGTTTTACGGAATATTGGCCGACCTCCACTTACTATTTTGTGGTGGAGAGCAACGGCAAGACGAAAGCCAAAGATCTGTTTATCTGCTTGGATTCCGCGCAAGGAAAAATCGGAATCAAGCAGCTGATATGGTTGCAATGGGTATTAGCTAATCCGAATGAGACATATAGGCATATCATCGTTTTTTCGCACGTCAATATCTTCCGTCGGGACAACACGTCCGCAGATATATCTACCACATCCCTTGAAGAGACCTACGAATTGATGTGGCAATTTACACGGTTTGGTGTTAAGCAGTTCTGGTCAGGACACGATCACAGCCGCGAGGAGTTTACCGAAGGAAATGTCAAATATATCATCGTCGACAGTATGGAGAACGATAATCCCGACGCAGCCTACATGATTCTCCACGTGGGTGCGCAACTGAATAATACCTTCCATTTTATTAATCAATAATGGCAGATTTTGGAAACATGACTAAAAACTTTTCCCCATTGGAATAAAAATGAACAACTCGTACTTATATCGTATTGTCAATAGTTTTACCAACAACTTGCTTGTTGAACAGCGGTATCGGATGATATTGGAAGGCCTGCAGGTCACGCTTCTTATCACCTTATGCTCCGTTATTCTGGGTACCTTGCTCGGAGGCTTGGTGTGCTGGGCTCGGATGAGCCGTCATGCATGGCTCCAACGACTGGCAAAGATTTATATTGACCTGATGCGCGGCACACCGGTGTTGGTTCTGCTCATGCTCATGTATTATGTGTTCATGGCACCCCTTGGCACAACGGGCGTCGTGGTGGCGATTGTGACGTTTGGATTGAATACTTCGGCGTATATCGGCGAGATGCTGCGTTCCGGTATCGAGAGTATAGACAAAGGGCAGCGTGAAGCCGGTTTGGCGTTGGGCTACACACCTCGTCAGGTGTTCATGCGTATCATCCTTCCGCAGGTAGTACGTAAGATTATGCCGGTGTATCTGGGCGAAGTAATCTCGTTGCTGAAGGGCACCAGTATTGTCGGTTATATTGCGGTTATGGACATGACGCGTGCGTCGGATCTGATTCGTTCGCGCACGTTCGATGCGTTCTTCCCGCTCATCGTAACGGCAGCTATTTATTTTCTGGTGGCATGGCTTATCGGATTGTTGTTCAACAGCCTATTGGAGAAACGTCGGACACGTGCTATAGTTGCTGCGGTAACGTTGCTGGTGTTAGCCCTATTGGGTAGTGTTCCCTCTATTATGGAGTACTCGCATAAGAATGATTCTGATCAGACCGTTCCTCCTCTCTTCCTTCAGCTGGAGGGTCGTCCGGTTGGTACCGTGATAGGTAGCATACAAGATATAGCGGTGACGCGCTATGCGCCGAAGGCTGATATCATGCGATTCTCCAGTATGACTGATTTATATGCTTCGCTGCAGAACGGCAAAACGGATGTTCTTGTGGGCGAGAATATCACGGTGCTGGCGAATCCCACGTTAATGGAATGGATCGATACGATAGATGCGGGAATGCCTCCTACTGCTGTTGCGATATGTATGCAGTTGGGGAACACGGCGCTGCAACAGGATCTGAATAACTACCTCGCCGAGATACGGGCAGACGGTACATACCAAAAACTAAACGACCGCTGGATGGAGAACAAGGATATTTCGCAAAATCCCGTCCCAAAACAGCGCGGAACGGGGAAAACCATCATCGTGGGTACATTCCCCGGCATGCCGCCTTATAATTTTATCAAGAATGGCGAGCCTTCGGGGTTTGAGATTGATCTGTTGACAGAGTGGGCGAACCGTCGTAACTATCGGATGGAGTTTCTCTTTATGGAATTCGCCTCTCAGATACCTGCCGTTCAGACAGGCAAAGTAGATCTGTCCATCGGCTCGATTGCCGTCACGGAAGAAAGACAGAAGAACGTGCTTTTCACCGATGGATACTACTTCGGTCGGATCCTATTTTATACCCGCAAAGGTGAACTGGAAAAGATTTTCAAGAATGAATAATCAACAACCCATAATCTCTGTTTCGCATTTGACGAAACGCTTCGGAGAGTTAGAAGTTCTCCGCGACATCAGTTTTGAGGTGCACCAAGGCGAGGTCATCAGTCTGATCGGTTCTTCCGGTACAGGCAAGAGTACGCTCCTGCGGGCGCTGAACATGCTCGAACCGCCCACCTCGGGTGAGATATACATCGATGGCGAACGAATTACAGCCAAGGGTTATCCGCTCCATAAGATGCGGCAAAAGATAGGCATGGTGTTCCAGAGTTTCAACCTCTTCGACCACATGACTGTGCTGGAGAACATCACAGACGCACCGATACACCTGCTCCGTCTGCCCGAAGTGCAAGCCACGGAAGAAGCCCTGGCATTGCTCAAGAAAGTCGGTCTGGCGCAAAAGGCGGATGCCTATCCTTCGGAGCTCTCCGGCGGTCAGAAGCAGCGTGTAGCTATCGCCCGTGCGCTTGCAATGCATCCGGAAGTGATTCTGTTTGACGAACCCACTTCGGCGCTTGATCCGACGATGGTAGGTGAGGTGCTGTCCGTCATCCGGCAACTGGCCAAGAGCGGACTCACCATGCTCATCGTCACACACGAGATGCGATTTGCACAGGATGTGAGCTCGCGTATCTTCTTTATGAATGAAGGACGCATCTATGAAGACGGCCAGCCGGAGCAGATCTTCGAGCACCCCGTACATTCCGCCACAAAGGCCTTTGTGCAGCGTATTCAGAAACTGGTGTTTGAGATTGATTCGGACGATTTCGATTATTTGCAGATTCATACGGGCATCAACCGATTCTGCATCAAATACAACCTGAACATGGGCGAACAAGCGTACGCATTGGTGAAAGAGGTACTTTTTACCCATATGTGCGAGCTCCGTCCGCTTACCCTGCGTATGACCCACGCGGAACTCGCCGGCGTGACATCTCTGGATTTCATGATTGAGCACATAGACCACTCTCCTCTCAACGACGCCGCACGCGAATCGCTTCGTGGGCAAGTCAAACAGCTCATCGAAGAACCCACCACCCGCGGTTTCCGCGTCAAACTGCTCCTGTAAAAGCTATTATCACCCTTCAAATGACTTCAAATAATATCAATATAAACGATGTAAGCAACGATAAAATGAGAAGACTATGTTTTGTTATTGCAGCTATCTTATGTGCAAGTGCCATAAGAGCTGATCTGAAAGAGGATTTCAATTCCCTCACTTCCGGTTCGTGGACGACAGAAACGGCTGTTGAGTTGCCTTCCGGCACATGGACGTTCGGAGGCGGATTGCAGTACAACAAATCGAATAATGTGGTGTCGCTCAAGTTCAATCAAACAGGAGCCTATCTCATCACACCTGTACTTGACAGTGTGAGTTCGGTTGAGTTCAAACATCGCAGCGGTGGCAGCAAAAAACAGATTGACGTGGCTTATCGTATCGGTTCGGGCGAATGGGTGGAAGTGAGTTCGGTAAGCAGTCCATCCAGCTCAACGTTTTCCACTTTCTCGTGCAAGTTAGGAACGGATTCTACTCAGAGCGTGCAGGTGCGATTTAACGGAACGAACAATACCTACATCGATGATGTGGTACTCAAGCAATATGTCTCGGGTTCGGGCGATCAGGGAACAGTCGTGCCGGCAGAGCCCGATCCGGAGTTCACCCGCCCGACCTATACGGCAACGCACGCAACGTACTACCTATCACCTGCGGGCAATGACGAGACGGGTGACGGCTCGTTTGAAAAGCCGTGGCTGAATCTCGGCAAAGCTATTACGGTTGCTCAAGCGGGAGACGTGATCTACTGCCGCGGAGGCGTTTATAAGATGTCATGGCGCGGTACAGACGGCAAACTCACCGTTCGGCTCAAGCAGTCGGGTACAGCCGAGGCACCTATCGTGATCTCTGCCTATGAGAACGAGAAGCCGATCTTCGATTTTGAGCAGCAGCTGCTCGATTGCAACCGCAAGCCGGGCAATGTCGGTGACCGCGGTATTCACTTGACGGGTGACTACTGGATCCTGTTCGGCCTGCATATTATGCACGCTGCCGACAACGGTATCAAACTCGAAGGCTCGCACAACCGTGTTGAGCGTTGCGAGTTCAGTTATAATCTGGACACGGGCATTCAACTCGGTTTCGGGCATAAGTTCTCGGATACGTTCCCCGGTGTGAGCAAGAACGACGGCAGCTATTGCGCGTACAACGATATAGTGGACTGCGACAGCCATCACAACTGCGACTGCGATGCCAACTACGGTTCGGATGCCGACGGCTTTGCATGTAAGATGCATAACGGCAAAGGTAACCGCTTTATCCGTTGCCGCGCATGGCGTAACTCCGATGACGCGTGGGATCTGTTTGAGACGGATTACGACGTTATTCTTGCCGAGTGCTGGGCGTGGGAGTCGGGTAATAAAGAGGATCACCTGTGGGTCAAGGACTACCTCGACACGAGTGCATCTTTCTCCGGCAACGGCAATGGCATCAAACTCGGTGGCAACGGCACAGGCGGTAGCAGCCAGGGTATCCATTACGCCTATCGCTGCATCGCTTTCGGATGTGATATCAGTTCTTCGGTCAAGGGCTTTGACTGCAACAGCCACAAGGGCGGACACGTGCTCGTCGGTTGTCTGGCGTTCGACAACAGTTATGATTATATGTTCGAGTCCGGCGGCTCGGATGCCAACACCTACTATTACAACAATGTCTGCTTCGGCCGGCAGGAGATCTGTGTCGGTACGGATGACTACAACGCGGTGGTCACTCCGCCGTCCAAACTCGGCTGGACGAACCATCTGGTAACCGGTTTCTCGCGCGACGAATATGTCTCGCTCAGCGAGGATGATGCGATTGCTCCGCGACGCGGTGACGGCTCTATGCCGAGTCGTTTTGCCCGATTGATGCCGGGCAGCAAACTCGTGGATGCCGGCGGCGTTGTGCCGGAGTCGGTTATACCTAACTGGGCGCAACTGATCGCCGACTTCCCGTTCCTCGCATCGCCCGCTTCAGGCAAGGCACATGACCTCGGTCCGTACGAGCTGAAACAGGAAACTCCTGCTGCTACCGACGTGATTGACAGTCAAAAGTCAAAAGTCGAAAGTCGAAAGATCTTCCGTAATGGTCAGATCCTCATCCTCCACGGGGACAAGGCTTATACCATTACCGGATTGGAGATTAAGGAATAAAGAACTAATAACAAAATAAACAATCGAATTATGTATTCAGACCCCAAAGATTGTCTCTATTGCACCAACAATGAGACTTTGCACAATCTCATGATCGAGATTTGTCACCTGCGCGTTTCGCGTGCGTTCCTGTTCAAGGAGCAGACTTATCATGGCCGGTGCCTGGTGGCGTACGACAAGCATGTAAATGACCTGAATGAACTGGATGACGAGCAGCGGAATCTGTTTATGGCGGATGTGGCGGACGTGACACGTGCGATGCAGCAGCTGTTCAAGCCGGAGAAAATCAACTACGGCGCATATTCCGACAAACTGAGTCACCTGCATTTCCATCTGGCTCCGAAATATGTTAACGGTCAGGATTATGGCGGTACCTTCCAGATGAATCCGGGTAAGGTCTATCTGACCGATGCGGAATATGACGAAATGGTGAAAGCGCTGCGCCAAGCTCTCGGAAAACAATAAGCATAAGTATTGTTCCTTTGCAGCATATGGAGATAGTTGATTTGTTGGAATACAGCGAGCGGGCGCAACTACGGGAGTGGTTTGAGCAACATGCAGCAACAGAGAAATGTTGTTGGATCGCAATGTATCGCGGGAAGAATAAACCCGAAGGCGTGTGTCTGCCCTATCTGGATGTGGTGGAAGAATCGCTCTGCTTCGGATGGATCGACTCGACGCTCAAGCGTCTGCCTGACGGTCGATTAGCGCAACGTCTCTCGCCGCGACAGAAACGCAGTCATTGGACAGAACTGAATAAACAACGCTGTGCTGACCTGGAAGCCTGCGGTCGAATGACCGACCTCGGTCGCTTAGCATTACAAAGAGCAAAACAGCAACCAAGTATGTTCAGATAGTGATTGCGGCTACATGCTGCGCTATCAGCCCGGCTTTAAAGGCGAAAGTTGTAATTAAAATGATATGAAAAAACTAATTATCCTTGCACTGGCGGCAATCAGTTTTGCTGCGTGCAGTAATCCCCCCAAAGTTATGGAAAACGAAGCTATTCAAAACATCATGACTCGCGTATCGGTGCGTGCGTTTACCGGTGAGAAGATCAGCGAAGCGCAATTGGACACGCTATTGCGTGCCGCGATGGCTGCTCCATCGGCTATCAACAAACAGCCTTGGGCATTCATTGTGGTGACGGACGAAGCGAAGATTGCCGCATTAGGCGAAGCGCTGCCTTACTCCCGTTGTGGAAACAAACCCGCCGTAGCAATCATCCCCTGTGGTGATCTGAGCAAAGCTATTCCGGGTGAGATGGCGAATTTCTGGATCAACGATGTGTCCGCAGCAACAGAGAATCTCTTGTTAGCTGCTCACGCAATGGGATTAGGGGCTGTATGGACAGGCTTGCATCCCGACATGAACCGCGCTAAGATGGTGCAAAATATGCTCGGGCTGCCCGAACACATCATCCCGCTCTGCATCGTACCCGTCGGCGTACCCGCTGAGCAACCGGAGGTAAAAGACAAGTTCCAACCGGAGAATATTCACTATAACGCGTGGTAACAGATGACGGGCAAGTACTAACCGTCCGATACTAATTTGCTCACTAAAGAATGCATTTTCATCAAAAAGTGCATTCTTTTTTGCAAAAAATAGATGTATCGTTTGCGATATTAAATTATTTTTTGTAATTTTGCATCGTGAACGATATAAATAGAAAATGATCCAATAAATGGTACATGGTAAATGACCAAATGGTAAATGAATTTATGGATAACGAGCAACTGAAATTAGAGAACCAACTTTGCTTCCGGCTGTACTCCGCAGCGCGGTTGACGATGGGAGCGTATCACCCGTATCTGGATCCGTTAGGTATCACGTATCCGCAGTACTTGGTGTTGCTCGTGTTGTGGGAGCAGGACAAACAACCGGTGTGCGACATAGGCAAACGTCTGATGCTTGACACCAACACCATGACGCCGCTGCTGCAACGCATGGAGAAAGCCGGGCTTATCTCGCGTACACGCGGTAAAGAGGATACGCGCCAGCGCATTGTATCGCTCACCGAACAAGGTAAAGCCCTGCGCGAGCAAGCGGAACATATACCCGAAAGCATGAGCAAGGCGGTGATGGCCTCAGAGGAAGAATTGGCGGAAATCCTGCAAATGATTCCGCTGCTCGACAAACTGATTGAAGAATTGAAAAAACTAAATAAATAACCTTTAAATTTTTACTATTATGACAAAAGAAGAAGCTTTGAAAGGATTCGCCTATATGGGCGCAGTATGGTTTGGCAACAGTAAGCAACACTTTGCTTTCTCGGCGTACGATCGTCTGAACGGCTGGAACAAACTCGCTGACAAGTGGAAAGCCGAAGCCGAAGAGGAGTGGGACGAGGCAGAAGAAGTGCTCAACCGTCTGGTTGAACTCGGCTGCAAACCCGCCGACCTGCAAGAGGCTATGAAGACCATCGAGTTCCCGTTCTATGACGATCCGAAACAGCAGATTGAGTCAGATTACCAACCTACCGCTGTAGAGGAGATGAGCAAACTCGCACAGGCTTTCGCTGATGATTACCCAACGCAGAAACTCATCCAAAAATGGATCGACGGCGAGAAGGAGCATATGGAGTGGGAGGCGCAGTACCTCAAACTCATCGACAAGATCGGTTACGAGAACTTCCTTATCGCTATGATGTAATATGAACATCATTCGCACCCTACGGTGTACGCTTTGGATAGCGTGCACCGCACTACTACTAACCTCATGTACAACTAAAACAAACGAAACTATGGCAACCATCTATGATTTTACGACCCTCAGCAACAAGGGCAAAGAGGTGAACCTCGCAGATTACAAAGGACAAGTAATTCTCATCGTCAATACCGCCAGCAAGTGCGGTTTCACTCCGCAGTATGACGGTTTGGAAGCACTGTATAAGAAGTATAAAGACCAAGGCTTCGTTATCCTCGGTTTCCCGTGCGATCAGTTTGCCAACCAAGAGCCGGGCAGCGACGAGCAGATCGAAGAGTTCTGCCGCCTGAACCACGGAGTAACCTTCCCGCTGATGGCTAAATCCGACGTCAACGGCGCCAACGCCAACCCCGTATTCGAATACCTCAAAGAGCAAGCTCCGACGGAAGAATACAAGGGCATCAAAGCCAAAGCGGCACATGTAATGCTCAAGGGTATAAGCAAGAGTGTAGAGAAGGAGAGCGATATCCTGTGGAACTTTACCAAGTTCCTCGTTTCCAAGGACGGAAAGACCGTTCAACGCTTCGCACCGGTAGCCGAACCGAAGGATTTCGAGGCAAATATCGTAGCCGAGTTGGCTAAATAGACAAAAGACCGCTGCGCTAAAAGATAAAAGGCCGTCCTTTCAGGACTAAAAGACAAACAACATAAATAAACGAAAATCATGAAAGAGCAAGTATTGAAAGCTATGCGTGAGTTCGGTCAGCCCGTTAACGCTGGCAAGATTGCGGAGATTACAGGTATCGACCGCAAGGAAGTGGACAAAGCGTTTGCAGAACTGAAGAAGGAAGGTGCGATCATCTCGCCCGTTCGCTGCAAATGGACTCCGGCTAACTAAATGACAACGCTTCTTATAGGATTACTCATCCCTCTGTTGGGCACCATGCTCGGGGCATCGTTCGTGTTTTTTATGAAACGCGATATGCCCGAGCGCCTGCAGAAGGCGCTGCTCGGCTTTGCGTCGGGTGTGATGGGGGTTTCGCACTGGGTTTCGTGCTGATGATGGTTCTCGATGTCGTGATGGGATAAAATCGAATAAGTATGCGAATGAGAATTATCTTAATCATATTGGGCATTATATTGCTGCTTGTCGTAGCGGGATTGGCTGTACTCTCTCACCCTGCTTTCGGTCTGTGGCGACAGGTGTCGAAAGAGCGGATACAGGCGTCACCGAACTACCGAGACGGGATGTTCCAGAACCAAGAACCGACACCGCAGTTCACAGGAGATAGCGCAAGCACGAGGGGGACAATATGGCGTTTTCTGACCGGCAGAGATACGCTACGTGTGCCGAAAGAACCGATACCGGCGGTCAAAACGGATTTGAAAAGCCTGCCGACCGATAGCGATTGGCTCGTGTGGTTCGGACATTCGTCGTATCTGTTCTGCTTGGACGGCAAGCGGTATCTGGTCGATCCGCTGCTCAAACCCGAATTGCCGGCATCGATGATGCTCAAGGCTTTTCCGGGCACGGACATTTATCGACCGGACGACTTGCCGGACATCGACGTGCTCATCGTCACGCACGAGCATTGGGATCACATGGATTATGCCACCCTGCGCGACATCCGTGACCGCGTGAAACACGTTATTTGTCCGCTCGGCATCGCAGATTATCTGCGCTATTGGGGCTATAAGGATGAGCATATCATCGAACTTGATTGGTTCGAAGATTCAGCAATCAGCAGTCAGCTATCAGCCGTCAGAATTATCTGCCTGCCAAGCAGACATTTTAGCAACCGATTGTTGGGCAAGCGTAATCAGACACTCTGGGCATCGTTCATGGTCGAAGCCGGTGGGCGCAAGGTCTATATTGGTGGCGACGGAGGTTATGACAAGCGGTTTGCTCAGATACACGAACGCTTCGGAGCGGTTGATTTGGCACTCTTGGAGAACGGGCAGTACAATGCCAGTTGGAAATACATCCATACTACGCCTGAAGACCTTGGAAAAGTCATCCTGGATCTCCAAGCCAAACAGGTCTTTACCGTCCACCATGACAAGTTCGCGCTTTCCGTTCATCCCTGGTACGAACCGGACAGCGTAGCACGCGCTATTGCAACCAAGCATAATATCGAGCTATTGGATGCCCCGATAGGAACAATAGTAAAATTTTAGCCAACAAACGACCTATGTATATCACCATTATCGATCCTATTGAGATTGACCGCGAGCAGCGGAGTGTGCGCAAAGACGGCGAGACGGTACACTTGACAGGTCTTGAGTACGGACTATTGGAGTTCTTGTCTGCGAATGCCAATCGTATCTGCTCGCGTGAGCAGATATTGGATCATGTGTGGGGAACGCGTTTTCAGTATGATACAGGCACTATCGACGTGCACCTCAGTGCCTTGCGCCGTAAGTTAGGCTGGTCAACCAAGCAACCGATAGAAGTTGTTCGGGGAATAGGATTGATACTGCATACCAAGCGTCCGTCGGAGGATGTGTCGCCGCTATCCTTGCTGGCATACGGTTGGCTTCGTGCTCACGAGAACGAACTCAAAGCACACGGCTTGGCAGTGCAGTTGCAACTCACGCCGTGGGTGAACACCCTGACGATGAGTTCTGACAGTCTGCGTAAGTGGTTGGATGCCTCGCTCGAAATGCTGTTACCTACTGCCCAAAACGGAACCTTATGCCTTTCGTCGCATCTGACTACACACCATTTTACCCTTGCTTTGGACATAAACGGTACTATTACGGAGTTGCGCATTCCAATCTTAAGAATTTCTTAAGCAAAGTTTAAGAAAAAAGCAGTATCTTTGCAACGCAATTAGAAATTATGCGTGCAAAGGTACTTTTTATATGTCTGTTGTTGGCAAGCGGAATGTTTGCCCAAGTGCGTGAGGGCATTGAGAAAAACAAGGTCTATCAGGGTTACTCCGGCGGCATGATGTTGCACACCGGCTATTTGTTCGGGCGTGACGGTAATGCGCCGAAGACCCCTGAGGGGCGTTTGAGCAGTCCGCAAGGCGCGACGTTTGGTATAGGCGGAGCGCTGCGCGTGCATCTGTGGAAGCATCTGCGCACGGGTTTTGAAGGGTACGTGAGTACGATGCCGAGCGGTGCTACGGATAGTAAGGATGTACTCAAAAACGGCAGTTATGTGCGGATGGGTTGCGGAGGAGTGTTGGCGGATTGCTGCTGGCGCTTGGACAAGGCGTGGCCGTATATAGGCGGCGTGATCGGTGGCGGTTCGATGAAGGGGCTGTATATCTTGGACGGCGACCAGAACAGTTGGACGCCGGATCAGAACAGCACGTTCCACAAGCAGTCGTTCTTCTATGTCACGCCGTACGTGGGCTGCGATTATTGCCTGACGCGCAAGGTGCATATCACGTTCCGATTAGACTGGATGTTGGCAATCCATAAGCGCGAACTATGCATGCCGACAGGTCCACGCATCTATTTCGGATTTATGTTCTGCCACTAACAATTTAACGGTTTAACGTCGCGCAGCGACCATTTTAACTATTTAACGTCGCTACAGCGACCATTTTAACAATGAATTTTGAAGGCATTCTTTTGGGCGCAGGGGCATTCTTGTGTATCGGATTTTTTCACCCGCTGGTCATCAAGGCGGAGTACTACTGCGGTGTGAAATCGTGGTGGGCGTTTCTCATTGTCGGGCTATTAGCTGCAGCAGGTTCGTTGTTCGCTGAAAACACCTATATATCCATCTTCTTAGGCATCTTTGCTTTTAGTTCCTTTTGGAGTATCGGCGAGGTGTTCAAGCAGCGCGAGCGGGTTCGCAAAGGTTGGTTTCCAATGAACCCGAAACGCAAAGGCGACTATTAAAAATATCAATGAAAAAATATCTGTTTATCGTCCTGTGCGCTGCGGCTGTTAGCCTCTCGGCGCAGGAGCAACTGCCCAAGTGGGCAACCGACCTTGAGACGCTCAATCCGGGGCTGATCGATTCCATCCTGTATTACAACACGGATCCGGATGCTCCTGATACGCGCACGTACGTCGTCTATTACAACCAGCCGCTCAAGCACGCGCAGGCAGGCAGTGCCAAGTTCCCTCTGCGTGCCCTGATCACGGTCTTTAAGGATAGTGACCCCACCACGGCGGTCAACCATATCTATGCCTCCGGTTATAGCATCATGAAGGAATCGCTTGACAATCCGGACGCTTCGTTCGCGACATCCAAGGATGACTCCGATGCCGAGATAGCCCATCGCTACCACGCTAACTATATCCAGATCGAGCACCGCTATTTCCAGCAATCGGCGCCGGCTGAGTGTTGGACTATGCTCGATGACCTGCGTGCCGAGGAAGCGGCAGCGGACTTCCATAACCTGTTCGAGGCGCTCAAGAAAGTGCTGAAAGGCAAGTACGTCATGAGTGGCGTGAGCAAAGGCGGTATAACCACGCTCCTGCAGCATCGTTTCTACCCCAATGACATGGATATCTTCGTGCCCTATGCGGCGCCGTTCTTCAATACCGACCGCGACACCGAGATGCAGCAGTACATGCTCACCAACGGTTGGAGCAAAGAGTACCGCGATCTGTTCCTCGCTGTGCAGAAGAACGGCATCTATCGTCGGGATGCTATCTTCCCGATTTACCTGAAGATGCAAGGCGGAGCAGACACCCAGGCGAAACAGGATACCATCTATATGTACTACCTCTGCGCAGTAGGCGAGTTCGGGTGTGAGGAACATTGCTACAGCGACACCGCTTCTATCCGCCGGCAAATGTACCGTAACGACAGCATCATGCGCGCCAAGCACGTCGAAGCGTACGGCGATACCGTCTATGCGTATATGTTCGAGAAAGTCTCCTTCAGCCTCGACAGTTTCCCAAAATGGATTGATACGCTGCGCAAGTATCCCGAACCGAAACAGGCGCCGAGCGTGAAAAAGCAAAAACAGTTTATCCGCCCCTTTGGTATCTCCTACAATCAATGGTGGAGCGACACCGTCAATGAGGCAGCGTACGAATACCAGGCGAAAACCGAACTCGGGTATTTCGACCTGCGCTTTGATCTGCTTGTGGACGATGCAGCGGATGCCGCCGGGTTTAACGAACTATGGAAGGAGAAAGCCGGTTGTAAGATGGATCTCGAAAGACCTTTCTACCGCAGTCTGACGTTCAATCCTGCGCTCTATAACGAGACGATGACTGCCACGCGAAATGCCACCACACCGATTGTGCTCATCTACGGTCAGGACGACGCATGGACGGGTGCAGCGGTCAAGGACGAGTTCATCAACGGCGTGAATGTGCATAAGTTCATCCTGCCCGCGCAGAACCACAATGTGCATTTCACCTCGAATACCGACCGTGCGATGTGTGAGCAGATTCGCACTATCCTTGATGGAGTCCTCGGTGCTCCGCATGGCATCGAGCCCGTAACCGAACCATCTCTACCTGTGACCCGGAAAGTGATGCGCGACGGAAAGATAGTTATCCTCCGCAATGGCGAGACGTACGATCTAACCGGCAGAAAGGTGCGATAGTTTAAGTGCCCCGAGGAGCACTTTTCTGAATTGGCACGGATATATCGCCTTCCGATCACGAAGATCAGCCGACGGTCATCTCGCCGCAGATTGAGCGGCTGAGCAGGTGACGAACGCGTTCGAGGTCGCCGGGGAACTGGGCGAGGAGCACCATCATCTTCGTGAGCAGGGCTTCGGTGGTTATATCGTAACCGGAAATGACGCCTGCTTTGAGCAGGTTGCGGGCGACTTCGTATTGCCCCATATCCACCGAGCCGGTGCTGCATTGGGTCTTGTTGACGATGAGGATGCCGCTGTCGGTAGCCTGCTTGAGTGCCTGATAGAGCCAGTGGGCAGACGGAGCGTTACCGGAGCCGTAGGTCTCGAGCACCACGCCCTGCAGATGTGGCGTAGCCAGAAGGGCACGCACGACGGCTTCGTTGATGCCCGGGAAGAGCTTGAGTATAGCTACATCAGAGCACGTAGGCGTATGCAGGAACAGCGGTTCGCGGTAGGACTTGGGATAGCGGATAAGCCCCGTGCGGAACTGGATATGAATACCTATCTTGGCGAGCGCCGGGTAGTTGTAGGAGTCGAACGCCTCGAAGCGTTCGGCGTTCTTTTTTGTGGTGCGGTTGGCGCGGAACAGACTGTCCTCGAAGCAGATGGTAACCTCGGGCACCATGGGTTTGCCATCGGGGGCAGTAGCGGCAGCGATCTCGATAGCCGCCAGCAGATTCTCCTTGGCATCGGAGCGCAAGACACCTACGGGCAACTGCGAGCCGGTGAACACGACAGGTTTGGCGATATTCTCCAACATAAACGACAGGGCGGAGGCGGAGTAGGACATCGTGTCGGTGCCGTGGAGGACAACAAAGCCGTCGTAGCGGTTGTAGTTGTCGGCTATGGCATTTGCCATCTTCGCCCAGTTAGCCGGACTGATATCCGAGGAGTCGATGAGGGGGGTGAACGGCAACATTTCCACCTCGACGTCGCCGGCAAACATCTCCGGCACAAACGCCTTGAACGTATCGACATCTGCCGGACGGAGTGCGCCGGAAGTGTGGTTGCGTACCATCGTGATGGTACCGCCGGTAAGGATAACTAAGATGCGCTTCATATTAATGGGTTAATGGGTTAGTGGGTTAGTGGGTTAGTGGGTTAGGGGGTTAGGGGTTAGTGGGGCAGAGGCGGAGGTACAGTCGGAAGAGCAGGGGCGGGACGGTGGTTGCCATAAGCAAAACGACCGACATACCGATGAGCGTGACTGCACCCAGCGAGTGCATAGCCGGATGAACGGCGAGCACAAGGATGCCAATGCCGATAAGCATGATCAGTGCCGAGAGGATGATCGACTGCCGGTACTGAGGCAGGATCGGTTTACCGGTACGATGCTCGTAAAGCAGACCTTCGACAATGAAGATCGTATAATCGTCACCCTGACCGAAGATGAACGTGGCGAGGATGATATTCACTATATTGAACTGCAAGCCGAAGAGCTGCATGAGCGCGAGTATCCACACCCAGCTCAGTGCCATGGGAATGAACGCAATCATTGCGAGCCAGATGTTGCGGAAACTCAGCCACAGGAACGCGAAGACGATGAGCGAGCAGCAGAGACCGATGTAGTCGAAGTCGTCGCTCAGGCGCTGCGTGAGCACGCGGAAATCAAACGCCTTGACGGGTTGCCAAGAGCGGAGCATGTCGTAGAACGGCGTGAAAGCTGCCGGACGGAATCCAGCTGCCGTAGCCTCGGTCTGGACGGTGGTGATGAGGCTGTCGGCACTATGCGACTGCCAGTACGAGAGCCACAGGTCGGCACGCTCGGGGTGCTCAGCCATGACGCGCTGGGGATTGCTTACGGAGTCGAAGTACGCGAGATCGGCACGCTGCTCGGGAGTCATGTAATTGATGTTTGACAATTGATTGTCAAACAATTTGCCATTTGACAATTTGCCATTTGCCATTTGACAATTTGCCATTTGACCATTTACCATTAAGAATACTCCCGCGAGGAGCGTGAGGACGAGAATTGACCATTGGAGATAATGGTGTACGGTGTACGGTGTATGGTGTACGGTGATTTTGATTTCTCTCACCGGTGTGGGTTCGGCGGACATCAGGTGCGGGAGAACGAAGATGCAGAACAGGATCGTGCCGACGAGCATAGCTGCGGCGAAGATGCCAAGATGTCGGAGCGCAGTAGCCTGCATCGGCACGAGCACAAGGAATGCGCCGACGGTGGTAATATTGCCTACCACAAGCGGCGAGAGCACCTCCTGGAGCGTCTGACGAACAGAAGTCGTATAACGCTGATGCACGAGCAGATGCAGGGGATAATTGACCGCTATACCGATGAGCACACTGCCTATGCCGAGCACGATGGCACTGACTGTGGGCGTGACGAGGCGCAACACACTCATGCCCATGAGCCAGCCGAACGATACAGCGAGCATGATCAGCCAAAGATCGCGCCTGCGCGGGAACGCGTACGCGAGCAATATAATAATAAGCACCAACGAGAGAGCTATGCACAGCAGGGTGTCGGTCTTGATGCGGCGGGCATTGCCGACCGCTATGACCGGTGCGCCGACCCAGCGGATACGAAGCTCCGGATAGAGCTCACTGACCTCACCGGCTATGGCGTTGAGCGAATCGACGAGGGCAGCGTTGTGGCTGGTCTCGGTGCCGCCGTAGGGGCTATCGAAAAACGCATAAGAGCGTTTTTCATTTGAGATTTGAGATTTGAAATTTGAAATTTGAACGAGCCCTAACGGGTCGTATTGGATGGCGGTGGAGAAGAGTCCGGTGCCGGGGATAGAGATGATCTCGCGGTCGTGGAGTAGGGCGGCACGTACGGCAGACGGCATGAACAGCGAGTCGAAGCGCGCAAAGGTGCTGTCGGCGATGAAGTAGGGCATCTGGGAGTAGATGGCGGCTATGCCTTCGGAGAGATCGAGTTCCGTTTGCAGATCCGGCAAACGGTCGGCGACGGCTTCTATTGCCTCGTCGCGCAGGCTGTCACCCTCGACGATGAGTACGATGCGCGAGGCGGATTGCTGCGACTGATAGACGGCAAGTGCTTCGCGGTCGTCGTCCGTAACCGGCAGGAAGTCCATGATGTCCTCGTTGTAGCGAAGCGATACAGCCAAAGCGATGAGCGGCAGCAATATGACGACGAGTGCTATCCACAGCCAGCGGCGATGGGAAGCAATGTAGTCATATATGCGGAGGAGGCTAGCGTTCATCGATGAACTTGACGGGTTTGCGGCTCTTGGCGGGGAAGTTGATCTGTTGGATGACATCCGCGGGCAGGATCTCGACGACAGGTGCTACACGCAGGCGGCTGCGGAAACGGTCTTTGAGGGTCTTGATGGCATCGTCGGCTTGGATGGCTTCGCGCAGACTGATACGCACGATCACCTCATCCGTGCCGGCATCCGAAGCGCGCACCACCACGACGTAGTTGCCTACGAACGGCGTGTTGTCGAGCACATCGTTGATGGCAGGCGGGTAGATGGTTGTGCCCTTGAGTTTGATCATGTTGTGCTTGCGTCCGATGAGCGGCGTGAGGCGGTAGGAGTTTCTGCCGCAGGCACAGGGCGCAACGACCTTCGTTGCTATATCGCCCGTGCGGAATCTGAGCAGGGGCATGCCTTCGACGCCAAGGGTGGTGATAACTATCTCGCCGGGTTGTCCGTCCGGTACAGGACGATCATCCTCGCCGATGATCTCGACGATGATAAGTTCGGGGTGCACGTGCCCGCCGCACGCATGTTCGCATTCGCTGAACGTGGCGGACATCTCGGTGGAAGAGTAGGTGGCGTAGAGTTCAACCTCCGGCCACTTGTCGTGAATACGTTGCCCGAGCAGGTTGAGGTTGAACTGCTGATCGCGCAGTCCTTCGCCGATACCGATGATCTTGCGGATAGAGGAGTGGCGGTAGTCGATGTTATGCTGCTCGGCGTACTCGATGAGCCGCAGGATGAACGACGGCACGCACATGATTGCCGTAGGGTGCAGCCGCTCGATGGTGTCCCACTGGAGTTCGGGGATACCGTTGCCGACGCGGATGATACTGGCGCCCAGGCTACGGATGCCCATCCAATAGGCGAGCCCCGCCATGAAGCGTTTGTCGATGGTGGTCATGAGCTGTAGGATGTCGCCCTTGCGCAGTCCGGCGCAGGCGAACGACTTGTGCTCGTTGTAAGCGAGGCGCTGCAAATCGCGCTCGGTGCACCCGAACACAACCGGATCGCCGAGCGTGCCGGAGGTGGTGATATAGTCGATGATATCCTCACGCGGGACGCAGAGGAAGTCGTTGTTGAAGCGTTGCAGATCCGCCTTTTCGGTGAACGGCAGGCGTTGCAGGTCGTCGATCGTGCGGATGGACGAAGGGTCGATGCCTCGGTTGGCAAACATCCGCCGGTAGTAGGGCGAGTGCTCGGCGAGGTAGGCTATCTGCTTTCGCAGCAACTCTTCCTGGTACGCACGGATGCGTTCTATTGATTCAAATTCGATATCCATTGTAGAAATTCGTTTTTCCATTGACGTGATTCATCTGTTCCTTTGACGGTCGAAGCCCCGAAGCCATGGCCGCCGGTTTGGTATTGTATGTAGCGATGCGGCACACTATTCGCCGTGAGTGCCGAATCGAGTAGTTCGGAGTTCTGGTACTTGACCACCGGATCATCGACGCAGTTGACGAGGAAGACCGGCGAGCAGTCAGGCGATATATGGCGCTCGATAGAGAGGCTGTCCTGCAGGGTGGTGTTCCACTGCCGCCAGACGCCAAGCGCTCCGCGACGCGAACGTTTGTGTACGTAGCGAGGGTCGGAGAACGTCACCACGGGGTAGATAGGGCAGACGAACGAGGGACGGTAGACGGTGCGGTTGTGGGTGGTGCTCATCATCGTCAGATGTCCGCCGGCAGAGAACCCCATGACGCCGATGCGGGTGGTGTCGATGCCGAAGGAGTCGGCGTGCTGATAGACATAGCGGAGCGCCTCTTCGACATCGGTGAGCATCTTAGGGTACTTGTTGCCAATGCCGAGCACACGGTAACCGAACATATACGCCGATACGTTTGCCACGTGATAGCGCAACACAAACGCGTTGATGCCCTGCGACTGCAACCACTCGGCTACGCCTATGCCTTCGACCTTCATGTCCAGCCACGAGTAACTGCCACCCGGGCAAACGACGATAGCGATGCCGGTGTTCGACGCGCTGTCGGCCGGGTACGCTGTGATGCGGCGGGTGGCAGCCAACAGTTGGCTGCCGACAAATAGCGGGCTGCCGGCTATGAGTAGGAGCAATATGACTACTTGCAATCGTCGCATAGGGCTTGAACTGTTTGTTGGGCAGTCATCACTACGCCGCACAGACCGTGGAGGAAGATGTTCTGACCGGAGAGGTAGAATCCCTTGACACGGGTGCGCACCGACCCGACGCCTTCGCTCATGCCGAACATCGCTCCTTCGGGTGAGAGGAAGTCGTCGCGGAAGGTGAGCGAGGTGGAAGAGAAGATGTCGATCATCTGCTTGCGGATGTCGGGATAGACGGACTCGATGAGGGTGAGCGTCTGCTGCTCCATTTGCTGCTTGAAGGCTTCGTACGCCGCATAATCCGCCTTGCGGTCAGCGTGCCAGGGGGCAAGGAGGCTGTAGTCGAGCGGCATAACTGTTTCGATGGTGCGTGCAAACTGCTGCCCGCGCTCTGCACAAGGAGTCATGACGAGTAGGTTGTGCTCCGGCAGGTAATGCGTCACGGGATCGTAGGGCAGGGTATCGGGACGGAGGCGGATATACGTTTTGAACGAACCGAAGGTCTCGGGCGTAGCAAGGATGCGTTTGCGTGCAGCGGGACGACAGAGCGGCAGATCGGTCAGCGCGAGCAGTTGCTTGGGGTGGAGAGTGCTGACGACTAAGTCGTAATTTGTGATTTGTGATTTGTCATTTATGATTTGGAAGCGTTCACCTTCATTGGTAATTTTGCATACCCGTTGTGAGGTGAGGATGCGACCGCCGTGGCGGGTGATGAACAGGGCGAGGTCGTCGGCAAGGCGCTGGCTGCCGCCTACAAAGCGGCAGACACCTTGCAGGCTCTGTTCCCACTCCGGTTTGCCTATGAGATCGGAAGGAGTATGGTCTAGGATTGTCTCGATGCAGTCCGCTTTCAGTCCCAACTCAGTCAGCACACGAGTCACTGCGCCGTCGGGAGTCAAGCCGGAGAGGATATGCATGCCGGTGAGCCATGTTTCACCGTTGCGCTCGTAGGAGTAGAGTCCGCCGCCATAGACGGGCAGCTGCTCGAGCAAGGTAACCTGATAGCCGCGCTGAGCAAGCAGTGCGCCGCAGAAGAGTCCGCCAACCCCGGCACCGAGGATGCCGACATGGATGCGGTTGGAGTGCAGCAGAGCGCTGTAGTGGAGTTCGAGGGATTTGGACTGCCGCTTGTAGCAATCACCAAACGAGCGGTCGCCAACGGGTATCTCGGGGAGTATATGCAGCGTGACGTGATTCGGCTTGATGGCAAACTGCCGGCGGCTCAGGTAGTCGTTCATGCCTTCGAGCAGCAGCGGCTGAACAGGCAAGTGGAAGAGTTCGGCGTAATAGGTTGCACCGCGATGGAAACGTCCGATCTCGCCGGTAGTAGTGCGCGTGCCTTCGGGGAAGAGTAGGATAGAGTAACCTTCCTCCGTCACGCGGCGCATCAGTGCCTCTTTGGCGTCGCCCTCCATCGAGAGCGGGAAACAATCGAGCTTACGCGTAACAACCGCATAGATGGGATTCTTCCATACATAATCCTTGACCATCACGACGAACTTGGGCGAGAGGGAGAGATGGAGCATGATGTCGATGAACGATTGATGGTTGGAGATAATCACCGACGGGTGCTCAGCCAGGGTGATGTTATGCGGGTTGTCGATGGTGTAACGTAAGCCGATAAGATTGCGGGAGTAATGTTTTGCCACGCGTTGCATGAGGCGATGGTAGCGCGCGCGGCTGTCAGGGGTATTGCCCCGGAAAAGGAAGTACAGCAGTGAGAACGGCGTGACGAGCAGCAGCATGGTCAAGCCGAAGTAACCGAAGCAAATCACCGTGCGCCAGTACATATTGATGTAGCCGAACAGCAAGGCGCCGAGGCAAAGGAAACAGTTGAGGATGCTGATGCGCGTGAAGTCGTACGCGGGGCGGAAATGGCTGACGCGTTGCTCCTTGGGCGGATAATACACACGAATGGGCACGGGGATGAGTTGCACGTTATGCCAGGCGGCAAAGACGAGCAGTTCGAGTTCCGCCTCGTAGCGGCTGGTGATGATCGGCAGTCCGTAGAGCCGGTGCAGCGGATAGAGACGCATGCCGGTCTGGGTGTCCGGCAGGTTGATGGTGGTTTGAAGGCGGAACCAGAAGTTCGAGAAGCGGTTGGCAAAACGGCTCTTGCCGGGCATATTGTCGTCGGTAAACTGCCGGCTGCCGACAATCAGGGCGTTGGGGTGCACGTCGTGAGCCCGCAAGAGGACGGGTATGTCTTCGGGATAATGCTGTCCGTCGGCATCGAGGGTGAGGGCGAAATCGAAGCCCATTTCGAGTGCCTTGCGGAAACCCGAGACGAGGGCTTTGCCCTTGCCGCGGTTCGTAGGGTGACTGACAACAGTCACAGGGAACTCGAGCGTCAAGAGCAAGTCGAGCGTGCCGTCGGTGCAACCGTCATCCACGACGATGATATCGCGCAGCTGCTCGTGCGTGCGACGAAGGACATCGAGGATCGTACCGGCGTTATTGTACGTCGGCACAAGCGCACATATATGGGTTGATTTCGATCTTTCCATTGTTGATAGTTACGGTTACTTCGTTGTCGGGCGTGACAGGTTGACGGAATTTGAGATTCTTAAGCGAGGTAAAATGTACGGTGCGTCCGGCTTGGATGGATGCCAACTCTTCGGCGATCTGTATGAGACACGCTCCCGGAACAATCGGCTGCCCGGGGAAGTGTCCGGCAAAGACCGGATGCGCGGCATCGAAACGAATCGTGAACGACTGCTCGTCTTGGGCTATGATGTGATATAAACTATTGCGTAACGACATTGGTAAATTCGATGGTTGTTGTATCTCCGTTCTTCTCGATGAGTTCGACGTGTCGGGCAACTTGCCCGGATTCGTCCATTGTGATGTTCACCTCCCGGAAGAGGCGTTTGCTCTCCTTTTGCAGCTTGGGGTCTTCGGCTGCATTGCCTGCCACGGAGGACATAATCATGCGGAGCAGCTTCTGAATCTGCGGATTGACGTTGCTCTGTTCGCCGTTGATCTCCCAGACGAGTTGCTGAGGCGAGGTATATGCCCACTGCATGTAATCCGGTGCGCGGTAGGTCATATGACCGGTAGAAACCTGCGGCTCGGCGAGCATGGCGGAGGCCTTCGTCTGCACGAAGTCCGCCTGAAGACTAACTATTACTGCCAGTATAAGTGCTAACATATCAATTGACTACTAAGTAACAACCTGCCATGATGAAGAGTATTCCCAGCCACTGCGTCCATGCTATATGTTCGTGGAAGACGAGCATGGCGGCAATCATTCCGAACACGTACGCCAGACTGCTGAGCGGGTACGCCTGCGAGAATGACCAGTGCTTGAGGATGTACATCCACAGCAATCCGGCAGCCGTGAAGGAGATGCCACATGCCAGCCACCACCAGTTCGTCAGTTGGCTAAGGACAAACGACCACGACCATGCGACGGCTCCCATCGCTTTGAGCGCGAGCTTCATAAACATCTGCCCGGCACAGAGCAGCAGACTTTGGATGAGGGCTAACAGAATCAGTTTCATTGTTTGCGGTTGGTATAGATGGTTACTCGGGCTATGTTCTGTGTGCTGTCGCCAATGTGTTGCAGCACGGCGTCCCAGACATCCACCTGTTCGTCGAACTCGATGACCATAGCGGTTTGGATCAAGCCGAGGCTCATCTGGGTTTGGATATCCGCCAAGGCGCAATCGAGGGACTGCTTGCCTTGCGAGTAGGTGGAGTTGTAGCCGTGGTTGCCGGTGAGGATGGCTATGAGCGAGGCGATGGTGTTATGCGTGGACTGAATGAACGGCGTGGGTTTGAGTTGCTGTTCGCCGGAGTCGATTATGTCTTGCAAGAACCGCATCGACTGCAACATACATCCCCATTGCGTAGCGCAAACGATAGCGTCGGGAGTGGTTATTCCGCTTTCCGCCATAGCGCGGCGTGCAGCCGCCACGATGCGGCGCGTCTGCGGCGTCATGCGGCGGGACTCAGCGGCAGTGACGTAGGCGGATACATCAATGTCTTGCGATATTTCGACAGTTCGATATTTCGATATATCGATCAGAGGGGCTTCGCTCAGGTCGATGCCTTCGTTGCTGATGATCAGCGAGGATTCGTTGCCGCCAAAGCCGAATGCGTTGCACAGAATATGCTTGAGCGGTTGATGCAGGGTGTGGGTGACGGGCGTGATGAGTCCCTCGGCGGTAGTTGACCAGTTGAGGTTAGCGGGAATGAACCCACGCTGCATAGCGAGCACGCAGATCGCCGCTTCCAGACCGCCGCTGGCGGAGGTAGTGTGGCCGGTGAAGGCTTTGGTGCTGCTTATGGCAGGCAGGTTACTGCCAAAGAGCCGCCGGAGCGCCGCTGACTCGCTCAGGTCGTTGTTCGGCGTTGCTGTTCCGTGGGCATTGACGTAATCGATGTCCGCAGGTTGCAGTCCTGCCATGCGGAGTGCGCCGCTCATAGCGAGCAGTGCTCCCTCGCCGTTGTCGGACGAAGCGGTCTGGTGGTAAGCGTCGCAGGTGTTGGCATAACCGCCGATGTAGCCAAGGATGGTTGCACCGCGGGCTATGGCATCTTCTTCCGGCTCGATGAACAGGTAGCCGGCTCCCTCGCCGAGGTTCAGACCGTGGCGGTCGGCATCAAACGGACGACACGGCGCATGGTCGAGGATCATCAGCGTGTTGAAGCCGTTCAAGTGGAACTTGCTCAGACTCTCTGCACCACCCACAAGCGCTGCTTTGACTTGACCTGTACGAAGCAGGTTCGAGCCAAGCATGATAGCGTTGAGCGCCGATGAGCACGCGGTGGATGGCGTGGCTATAAAGTTGAGAGTTGAGAGTTGAGAGTTGAGAGTTGAGAGTTGTCGGGCAATGGCGTTGGTCGATTCGCCGGCTTCGTGCAGACGGATGTTCTCTGAGGCTTTGCCTAAGGCGTAGTCCTGCCAATGCTGCTCGGTGAGATCCATTCCGCCGACGGTTGTGCCGCTGATGAACGCCAAGCCATTTACCATTTTCTCATTTAGTCCGGCTTGCTCCAGCGCTTCGCGTGCGGCGATGATGCCTAAGAGTGAGGTGCGAGGCATAGGCTCGCTGTCGGCTACACCGGCTATATGCTTGAGTTCGGCATCGGTGAGCGGCACTTCACCTACAGGCAGATCGGTGTGTACGCTGCCGAGTAGGCGCATAGCGCCGATGCCCGAACGTTCGTCGAGCAATGATTGCAGCGTTTCGGCGCAGTTGCGTCCGATAGCACTGATGGCTCCTATACCTGTGATGGCTATGCGCATGGTTTACTTTTTGCGGTTGGCTTGGATGAACTCAGCCATGGTACGTACCGAACGGAAGATCACTTTGCCTTCCTTCGGGTCGGCAAGTTTGATGCCGTACTCGCGATCCATGAGCATGATGAGTTCCAGCGCGTCAATCGAATCCAGACCCAGACCTTCGCCGAAGAGTGGTGCATCGGTTTCGATGTCTGCGGGAGTCAGGTCTTCGAAGTTGAGCGCTTCGATGATTTGGGATTTAAGTTGTTCAATCAGTTGTTCCATATTAATTGGAGTTTAGCATAAAAGTTAGTATTATTACTGCACTCACACCAACCAACCAATGCGGATTGAAATGGTGTAGCAGCGATGATTGTTTCCAGTTGTTGTGGCGTATCAAGGATGTAGAACGAGGTTTCGCCTTGGATGTGATGACGGATGGCTATCTCGCCGGTGACGATGTTCGGCAGGGTATAGACGAACAGCGCGGGTGAGGGGTAATAGTTGCCGTCGGTGATGGTTGCGAGGTAATCGGTATCGTTCTTGATGCTTGCGCTGCGATTCGCCAGGATCACTGCATCCACTGACTGCTGATTGCTGACTGCTGATTGCTGATTGCTGACTGCTGATTGCTTTAGCAGCAGTTCTGCGGCTATGAACCCAAGTCGGCTGAGGGTGTCCATCTTAAAGAACTTCGGATAGTCACCGACATACCGACGGTAGAGCTCGACGAGCATCTTTTCGCCCGTCTGCTCCACTGCTATGGTTTTGCCGTCCAGCAGCACCGAGGTGGTGGTGATCTCTATTTCGTGCATTACTTGCATGTCAATCGTATTGCGGCATTTACTCCGCCGAAGCCGGATAACATTTTGATGAATGTGCCTTTGCCAAGCATCTCTATTCCTATGATTGTTTCTACGATGCCTGCTGCGCCCATGGTGTGCCCGAAGAAGGGTTTGAGGATGCTCTTCTCCACGTCTTGCAGTCCGGCGCGCTCGATGGCGATAGTTTCCATGTCGTCGTTGTAGAGCGTAGCTGTACCGTGCACGCCGAGCAGGTCAATATCCGCAGGCGTGACGCCCTCCAGCACGTCTATCAGGCAACGGTATGCACCCTCGCCTGTGCGACTTGGTGCAGACAGGTGGTTGGCGTCGTTGTGAATACTGCCCGCCTCTAATACCCAGTGTGGCTCTTGACGCTCGGCTCTTGGCTCTTGGCTGTAAATAATTGTGGCAGCCGCTTCCCCGAGGTTGAGTCCTTTGCGTTCTGGACTGAAGGGTAGGCAGGGTTCGGGCGATAGCGCCTTAAACGACTGAAAACCGCTGACGATGAAGCGCGTCTGGATGTCGCAACCGATGACTATGGCGTGTTGGTAGAGTCCGGCATCGAGCAGTCGCTTGGCAGTGATCTGTGCACAAACGCCCGAGGTGCAGGCATTGCTCACTACAACAGGCGGGTTGGGATTGCCAAAATGCCGTGCAATGGCTTGTGCCGGTGTGAGCAGATCAAGATTGTCACCTTTGGTGGTGGAGAGGATGAAAATGGTCGATGCATCCGCCGCAATCTTGGCATCGTTGAGTGCGTCTTCGACGCAACGGATGCAGAGCGGCACAAACTCTTGCGGTGTGTCGAACAGCGAGGCGCAGAACGGCTCAACATCCGCAAAGCGGTTGGTGTGCACGCTGAGGCCACTACGTCCGGCACGTACAGCCTCGACATTGGCTGCAGAGCCTACGCCTAAGGGAGAGATGATACTATGTCCGATACAGGAAACCATTTCAGTCAATCGTGGCGAGTTTGAGGGTGGTGGTGGCTATCTGTTCGTCGCCTACACGGGTGATGCAGTCCACGAGGGATATATTCAGCACCTGTTGGATGACCCGCGCCTCGGTGGTGAGCGTTTCGCCTACGTGGGGCAGACGTGTCGTTTGCATTTGTTTGACGGCACCGATGTAGCCGATCTTCACCTGTTGCCCTTGCTGACGTTGTACCCACCCGGCTCGTGCCGCGCAGGTCTGTGCCGCATGTTCCATCAGTCCCGCAAGGCTCAGACAACTATCGCTGACCAGCACACAATCCGCAGGGATCGTGAACTGCGTCAGAGCATGCTCCTCGCTCACATCCACGATCGTGTCGATGAACACGAACGGCGGACGTTGGGGGATCCACTCGGCTATGTTATGCGTGGCGTTCATTCCAAAAGTCAAAGAAGTTAAACCATTCGTAGGGGTGAGTGATTGCCATCTGTTCGAGGCGCGTAGCGAACTGCTGCGCGAGATCAGCGGCTTGCTGAGCTCGGGGCAGCGAGGAGTTGATGTGCAACTCCTCGGTGAAGATGTGGTAGCGGTTGTTCGGTTCTTTGAACACGAACGGCAGGATGATCGGGCAGCGCAACGAGACGCAGAGTTGGAACACTCCGGCAGGCAGCGGTGCGGTGGCGTTCATAATCGTGCAGGGCAGACTCTTGTCGCCCATGCGCCGGTCACCGGCTACGGCGAGCACGTCGCCGTGCTGGATAGCCTCGTTGATGGCGTAGATGTGACTCATGTCACCCGGATTAACCACAATCATGTCCACATTGTTCTTCGCCAGCACTTTTGCCCGTTCCGCCATCACTACCGGCGACTCACCGCCGTAGGCGATGATGTGCATCCGCTTGTCGGGCGTCGCCATCGAGTAGGCTGCCATTTCGCTGTTGCCCACGTGCGAGAAGAGAAGAATAAGCCCCTCAGGACGACTCATTTTGTCGTAGTAGCGCTCTTTGTTCTCGACTACGATGTCGAACTGATAGCCGCCATAGACAGCAAACCGGTCGATAACCACCTTGCCGAAATGATAGAACGAGCGATAGACATCGAAGGCTGCCTGCAGACGCGAGCGTCCACGGCGACGGTGGAAGGCGTACGAGCTGTTGCGCTCCGGTTTGCGAACGAGAATGTACCAGATCAGCCACAGGTGCATCAAGGCGTACGCCACACGGATGTCCGTGTGCCGGATCAGACTCACGAGTGCGTGTTGCATCCCGTGTGTACCGCCTGTTGTACCTCGCCACGCCTGTTCTGCCATTGCTGCCAAGTTAATCAGATGTGCGCTTCGATGTAATCGTAGAACGCACCGAGGGTCTTGACGTTCTTCAGCTCGGCTGCCTGCGGCTTGAATCCGAACTCGCGGTCGATGAGTACCACGATGTCCACAAAGTCGAGTGAATCAATCTCCAAATCTTCTTTCAGGGATGCCTCGGGCGTAAGCAGCTCTTCGGCAATCTCAAATTCCTCCACAAGGAGGGCGTTTACTTTTTCTGTAATTTCTTGTTTGGTCATATTCTAATATCTTCAAATTTCAAATCTCAAATTTCAAATTTTTCGTCGCACGACGAGAATCGAGTGGCCACCGTTACCGATGCGGTCGTGGATGGCTTCAATCTCCAGCCCTGCCTCACGGATCAGGCGGGTTATATCGTCGGTATTGTACATCTTGCTGTTGCCGTTCGCCAGCGCCGTGAAGTACAGGCTGGTCATCGTCAGACTCATGGCGGCAGGCACGTAGTCCTGACGATCCCAGAGGGTTTCCATGATGTAGATGCGGTTGTCGGCATCGAGGATAGCTGCGGCTCGGCGAAGGATAGATACGATCTGCGCCTCACTAAAGCAATCCAGAAACTGCGACATCCAGATCACGTCATAGCGTTTGTCCGTGGGGAAAGCGTTCGCCTCGTCGAGGATGTTTATGCCGACGCCGTGAATACGTTCTGCACCGGGTTTGCCGGCTGTGGCTTGTTGCATCAGACTTATCTGTTGCGGCAGGTCGCAGATCGTCACCTCAATGCTCGGGTTCGCTTCCACGCAACGCATGGCAAACCGTCCGGTATTACCGCCGACATCCAAGAGGTGCAAGGGCTGCGGGCTTTTGTCTTTTGTCTTTTGTCTTTTGTCTATAATTCCCAGCGCCTCATCAAACGAGTGGTCGGAGTAGTAGTGGTCAAATCCGAACCACGACTTCTGCACGTGTTCAGGCAGGCTGCTGAGGCCTTCGTAGATCGTAGGCCAGTTACCAAAATGTTTGAGTCCGGCAGGTTTGCCCTGTTCGAGGGCTTGATCCAAGAGGAACCAGCCTTCGTAGTTGACGTCGTGGTTGAAGTCGATATCTGCACGGATCATCTGATCGCGTAGCAGAAACCAGCCTGTCTTGGCGAGCGTGTATTTGTCCGTGTCGGGGTTGATGAGCACAATATGCGTGGTAAGCGAAGCTTCCAGCAGACACTTTGCGGCATAATCGCTGAGGCCTGTAGCACGGGCTATCTCGTCTTGGGTTAGTCCCTCGCGGTGCTCGCTGAGCAGGTCAAGGATGCCGTACTTGATCATCAGACGGCAAACCTGAAAGATCACCGGCCCCCACGAGTAGAGGTGCGCCATCTCTTGTGCCTGTTGCGCGTTGTAGGGCTCACGGCTAAAAACTTTCTTTATATTCTCGAATAATTGCATAACTTTCAAACTATGTTCAGTTGTTTGACGCTTCGCGTTTGATGTCGTTTGATGCTTCGCGTTTGAACCATTTCAAACTACTTCAAACCATTTCAAACTATCTCAAACTATCTCAAACCATCTCAAACAATCTCAAACTTTCCTCAGGACAATGGCACTATTCGTTCCACCAAAGCCGAAACTGTTACTCAGCACGGTGCGAACAGGGGTATCAACGGTTTGCGCGGCTATGCGTAGTGTAGCGGCGGCGGGATCGATGTGCTCGAGGTTGATGTTCGGGGCAATGAAGCCTTGTTGCATCATCAGGATCGAATACACCGCTTCGCTGGCTCCCGCCATCCAACACTCGTGTCCGGTCATCGACTTGGTGCTGCTCACCCACGCGCGTTTGCCGCCAAACAGACGGCTGAGGGCTATTGCCTCTTCTTCGTCGCCCTGCTTGGTGGAGGTGGCGTGCGCATTGACGTAGTCGATATCATCGGCGCTCATGTTAGCGTCCGCGAGCGCACGCTGCATGGCGATCAGTGAGCCTTCGCTGCTGGGCTGGGATATACCGCCGCCGTTGCTCGAGAATCCGTAACCGCAGACTTCGGCGAGGATCGTTGCGCCACGTGCTATAGCGTGATCGTAATCCTCAAGCACAAGCGCCGCAGCTCCGCCGCTGGGTACAAGTCCGTCACGTGCCGTATCAAACGGACGGCTGGCTTTGACGGGCTCGTCCACGCGGGCAGAGAACGTGCCCAGGGCATCGAACGCTGCCATGGCATAGGGGTTAACCTCTTGTGCGCCGCCCACCAGCACCATGTCTTGCAATCCTTGGCGGATGAACATCGCCCCCAGACCGATGGAGTGACTGCCGCTGGCGCAAGCTGCGCTGACGGAGAAGTTGATACCACGCAGGTGGAAGATCGTCGAGAGATTCATGTTCACCGTGGAGTTCATTGACTGAAAGATCAGTCCGCTGCCCAACAGGGCTGTGTCGTGCTTTTGGAGCATGAGCTCGTGCATCTCAACGGTGGGCAGGGCTGTGCTGTCGTTGCCGAAGAGTACGCCTACCTCGTTGTCGAGCAAATATTGCTCGTCGATGCCGGCTTGCTCAAACGCTTCGCGACTCGCCATAAAGGCGTACATTGCTTCTTGCGACAATCCCGTGCGCAAGCGGCGGTTAAGCAACGACTTCAAGTCGGGCGTTTCTACAATACCCGTGAGCGGACTGCGAAAACCGTACTCACGGCGCGCCTCGTCGTAGCCTATACCGCTACGACCGCTGCGAAGCGAGGCACTCACCTCCTCACAGTTTCTGCCTATACATGACCAGATTCCTATTCCTGTTACTACTACTTTTCTCATCCCATTCCTCCTGCTATGTTGATTACTTGACCGGTTATGTACGATGCCTCGTCGGAGCAAAGAAAACTGACAAGTGCAGCCACCTCTTCGGGTTTGCCGAAACGTCCGGCAGGGATCGTCTTCTTCAGCTCGGCTTCATCGAGGTCGGCTGTCATGTCTGTGGCAATGAACCCGGGTGCTACGGCGTTGACCGTCACCTTACGGGCTGCTACCTCTTTGCTCAGTGCCTTCGTTGCACCGATCAGTGCGGCTTTGGCAGCGGAGTAGTTCGTTTGTCCGGGCAGACCGCTCACGCCGGAGATCGAGGTGATGTTCACGATGCGCCCTTTGCGTGCGCGCAGCATGGCGGGCAGCACATGGTGCGTGGTGTAATAGAACCCTTCGGTGGTGGTGCGCAGCACGTCGTGCCACTCATCCTCGTTCATGAACACGAGCAACCCGTCGCGACGGATACCTGCGTTGTTGACCAGCACGGATATATGCTCACCCTCGTGGGCTGCGTCCCAGGCATTGAGCGCGGCTTCGATAGCAGCGCCGTCGGCTACGTCAAACGGCAGCAACTCGGCTTTGCCGCCCGCGGCTTCGATTGCCTGCTGACAGCTGAGAGCTGATTGCTGATTGCTTTTATAATTGATCAGAACCGTGTAGCCGTCACGTGCAAGGCGCTCCGCTATGGCGCGTCCTATACCGCGGCTGGCTCCGGTAACTAAGGCGTAAATATCAGTTTTCATTTTTCATTTTGCATTTAAATTGCTCGCAAGTAGTGCTCGATCTTGGCGAGATCTTCGTAGAAGGGTGTGTCCTCTATGATCGTCGGGGTGATGGCGCGAATGGCGTCGTACTGCGCTCGTGTGGCGGGTGCGAGTTCGTCCTGGATGCCCAGGCAATCCACTGCTTGTGCCATGGCGAGGAAGAGGATGGAGAGCACTTGGTAGCAGTTGTCGATCACTTGCGCACATAGCTCGGCGCTGTTGGTACCCATCGAGACTATATCCTGGTTGTCGTTGTTATTCGGGATCGAGTGTACGTAGTTCGGCATAGCCAGCGTCTGGCACTCGGCTGTAGTGCTCGTTGCCGTAAACTGACACGCCTGAATGCCGTAGTTCAACCCGAGTGTGCCGAGGTTCAAGAACGGCGGCAAGATTCCGTTGATGCGGTCGTGGCAGAGATAGTTGAGTTGGCGCTCGCTGACCATTGCCAGACGCACCATCGCGATCTTCATTTTGTCGGCTTCGAGGGAGATATAATCGCCGTGGAAGTTACCGCCGTGATAGACGTTCTGCGTCACGGGATCGACAATCGGGTTATCGCTCGCGGCATTCAGTTCGTCTTCGATGACCTGCCGGCTGTAAGCCAAGGTGTCGAAGATCGGACCAAGTATCTGTGGCGCACAACGCAACGAGTAGTAGGCTTGCACCTTGTCTTTGAACACATGCTGCCCTTCATCCATTAACCCGTTCACCCGTTCACCGTTATAAAGTTTGTTCTCGCGCTTCTGCAAGCGACGGCTGCCATTGCTGAGTTCGCGCATCCTGGCAGCTATCTCTATCTGCCCGGGGTGACGGCGGCTCTCGTTGAGCGGTGCAGCCATCAAGTCGTCGTAACTGCCGGCAATCTCGTTCATCCAAACGGCCGCCAGCGTAGCCAACCGCAGCAGATTCTCGGCGTGCAGCTGGTTGACGGCACTGATGCCGGTCATTACGCTTGTGCCGTTGGTGCAACTCAGTCCCTCGCGGATGTGGATGTCAATGGGCTTGAGCCCGCATTCATCCATCACCTCTTTCGTCGGTCGCCACTCACCACGATAGTGCACCTTCCCTTCGCCGATAAGGCAGAGGGCTATGTGCGCCAACTGAACGAGATCACCGCTGGCGCCGACACTGCCGTGCTTGGGTATGAACGGATAGATGCGGCGGTTGATGAACTCCGTGAGCAGGCTGACCAGTTCAGGATGAACGCCGCTCTTGCATTGCGCGAACGAGCCTACGCGTGCGAGCATAGCCGCGCGTACAAAAAAATCGCCGAGCGGTTCGCTCATGCCTGTCGAATGCGAACGGATAATGTTGTATTGGAGATCACGCAGATGGTCGTCGCTGACGCGCCATTGCGCCATCGGGCCAAAACCGGTGTTGATACCGTAGATGATCTTGTCGTGGGAGAAGCGCTCCAGGAACTGATAGCAATCCGCTATGCCCTGCTTGGTCGGCTCATCCCACACTAACTTGCCATCCTTGTAAAGGATGTCGTGTACTAACTGTAAATCTATTATCATTATTTTTTTGAACTTTCAACTATCAACTTTCACTCCTTCACTCCTCTGTAATCATCAACTAATTCGGGGGTGAGGATCGTTCGTCCGAACCCTCCGTCGCTGTATATTGTTTGCATCGTTACACGCTTCATCAGGTCGCTGAACAGGGCGACGCAGACACCGGCACAATCATCGGCATCGGCATTGCCCAGCGGCGAGAGGTGGTCGGCGTAGCGGTAGAAGAACTCTATCTCCGGCCAACTGCCGCCGGCTTTCGTTGGTGTAGGCGACTGACTGACTATGTTCACCCGAACGCCGCGTTTGCGTCCATAGAGCGCGCCCATCTGACGGGCTATGGATTCGAGCATCGCTTTGGCGTCAGCCATGTCGTTGTAACCATAGAAGTACCGCTCCGATGCCAGATACGAGAGAGCAACCACACTGCCGCCTTCGGCTATGGCATCCATCTGCATGGCGACACTCAGGATCTTGTGCAGACTCAGTGCCGATATATCCAGCGTCTGCTGGTAGTAGCTGTAACCTGCTTGTTCGTACGGCTTGTGGCGGCGCAGATTCATGCTCTGCGCCACGGCGTGCAAAACGAAATCGAACTTCCCGCCCAGGTGCGTCTGTGCGCGCGTAAAAAGCGCCTGTATATCCTCTATCTTCGTGGCATCACAGGCTATGAGCGGCAGGTTATGTGCCGCAGCCAGATCGGCTACTGTACCGAGCTGGATCGCCGCGTCGGTGTTCGTGAGCACCAACGACGCACCCTCCGCCAGGCAGCGTTCAGCCACATGCCAAGCCAGTGAACGTTCGTCCAACGCCCCGAAAATAATTCCTCTTTTCCCTGTCAGTATTCCTGCCATGCTTTCGACTTTTGACTTTTTTTGTTTTGGCTGCAAGTATATTTATGTTGTATTTTCTTAACAATTGCCGAATGAGACAAAAAGCGCGCAAATTTACAAAAAATATTTGAGAAAAGCAAATTTTGGAGCAAATATTTTGAGGAAAAGAATATAATTCTTAATTTTTGCACATTGAGTTAGCGAGAGTGGGGAAAAATGCCACCAAACGGGCTGTATAGAGAGGCTAAAACGGGCATTTCTGCAGGGATTTGTGACATATACAAAACGAAGATTTTTTAACAAAAAGTATATATTTATATAATAAATATATAGTATAAGCTTGCATTTTGCAAAATAGGGCATTTATCATATGGTTATCTTATGGTTATGTTGTGGTTATCATGTGGTGAGCATCCGACAACCGCCTTATATCGGGTGTAGAATGGACGGATTGTGAAGGGAAGTAGGATAAAGAACGGCGCGCTGGTAATGGCACGCCGTTCTCAATTATTGTCAAAATTCACCTAACATCACCTAAATTAATTATATTTATTCCTAAATTTATTATATTTATTGTGTAAGGTCAGTTGGTTATGAGGTGAGTAATCAGGTTCATTATTTTGACTTTTTGCGGAGGAGGATACTAAAAATTTTGGATAAATGCAAATGAGATGAGCATTTTTTTGCAAAACAGCCCGTATTTTTATCAAAATGCACGAAAATTGGCGATTTTTTTGACAAAAACAACAAAAAATGTAACAAAAGTAGTGGAAAATTTGCATAAATGCGAAAAATTTCGTATCTTTGCAAGCGATAATGAAAAACCAACCCCTAAAACTATAGTATTATGAAACACAAATTCCTTATCTTTGCTATTGCCTTAATGGCAAATGTGATGGCTGGCAGTATGTCGGCAGCACCGCAACTGACCTACAACGGCGAGGTGCTTGAGTGGAACACCGAGTTCGACCGCACGCTCGTGGATTATCTTAATCCCGAAGCCGTTATACCTGAGGTATCGGGCATTGCCTGCTCGCGCGTGACGCCCGGCTATCTGTGGATGCAGAGCGACGAGATCCAGGACTACCTCATTGCCACCGACGAAACCGGTCAGACCCGTTACGCCAAGGTGCAGTTCCCGGGCGAGAACTACCTCTGGGACTGGGAAGACTTGTGCGGTGGTGTGTATGAGGACAAGAACTACCTGTTCATCGGCGCGTTTGGCGACAACAACGAGGAGCGCAGTGACTACTGCATCGTCTGGTTCGAGGAGCCGGAGATCACGGGTGAGCAGATCAACATCACCCCTTCGCGTATCAACTTCCAGTACCCTGAAGGCAAACGACACAATGCTGAGGCTATCATGTATGACAATGTTGAGCAGATGTTGTACGTGATTACGAAGGTGTATTACGATGTATGTCAAGTGTTTAAACTCCCGTTCCGCACAGATTACGGCAGTGAGAAACAGACGCTGGAATACGTGTGCGATCTCGGCGTGAAAGCCGACCTGGGCGAGGGCGATCTTCCCGACAAAGGATTCCACTTGGTTACCGCAGCGGACATTACGCCGGATGGAAAGTATATTTTGATTAAAAACCAAAACAATACGAATGCACAATACTCGTGGATCCTGCTCTGGGAGCGCGGGGAAGGCGAGAGCGTTGCCGATGTTGTGAAACGTCAACCGCAGCCGCTCAAGTGCTACGAGGTTGAGTGGCAGGGCGAGGCTATCTGCTGGAAAGACAACGACACGTTCTTCACCACCAGCGACAGCGGCGAAGGAGAACGTCCGCCGTTGTACAAATATACCCGCAAAGCCGAGGAAGTGCCCACCGAAGCCGTTAAACGTGACATCGTCATCGACGGCAATCTTGACGAGTGGGCTGACCTCACCGGTCTGGCTTGCGCAAGCTTCGACGGTAACAGCGAGTACGACGGCCTGAAAGAGTTGCGTTGCTATGCCGACGAGAAAAACATATTCTTCTACCTCGAGTATAGTGCCGAAGCAGGCGAGGTAGAGCATCTTGATATCATGCTCAATACCGACGGCGACGAGACGACGGGACACAACTCGTGGATGTGGACGAACTCGGCATCGGACTACCTGATTGAAGCAGCTCCGGGAGAAAACTTTGCCGATGCGACGTTCTATATCTTCAACAACGAGGTAGCGCAAGAAGAATGGGGCGGTTGGGAGTATGCTGAGAACGAGGGTCTGGCTACAGCCTGCAGTCCTGTTACGCTCACCAACGGCAACAAAGCCATTGAGGGAAAGATCGACGTAGCCAAACTGCCGACAGAGATGGTTGCACTATCCGTGGCTGTATTCACCAGCAACTCCGGCTGGGCGGAGTCCGGCGTTCTGCCGCAGATCTGGGGCCCCGCACTCGAAGTGGCTATCTACCGGGAGCCGACGGGAGTGGAGGCAGTCGAAAGTCAAAAGTCGAAAGTCGAAAGCACAAAGATCATCCGTGACGGACAGGTGCTTGTCATCCGTGACGGCAAGATCTTCAACCTTCTCGGCGCTGAGGTACGGTAGTTTGAAATGGTTTGAGATAGTTTGAAGTAGTTTGAGATGGTTTGAGATTGTTTGAGATTGTTTGAAGTAGTTTGAAATGGTTTGAAATAGTTTGAAGTAGTTCAAACGCGAAGCTTCAAACAACATCAAACGCGTAGCATCAAACGACATCAAACGCGCAGCATCAAACGACATCAAACCCTCAAACGTAAAAAAAGTGCTTTTCGGAGCACTTTTTTTGTAAAAATTCCTGCTTAACAGCTTAATCGTATTTTATACGCCTGTAGCTTTTTGCTCCTTGTACGCTTGCGGATAGATGCCCGTGGCACGAAGGAAGTCATAATCTATATTAAAATCGTCAATTTGGCTGAGTTTGCATGTTGTAATTAAGCCAAATTGAATAAAAAAACGTCGATTTGGCTGAGTTTATATGTCAAAAATAAGCCAAATCGAATAAAAAATCGCCGATTTGGCTGAATTTATTTGCAAATGTCATTTCACACGCCAGCGCAATTTCATTTCCGAGACCGAATCCCGCCAAGCTATTCGATTGACAATGATTACGAGCTACGGACTCAAACACAATACCCATTCCTCCGAAGTTGCAGAAGAGTTGACGATGGATGATTTGTTCGATTAAGTAAGAAATCGGTTGTACGATAAAAATCGCCAATGCCCCCCAAGCGGGCTTCTGTGCGATGCCTTGCCGAACGCGAGCCGAACGCGATGCAAGAATGACTTGATATTTTGTCTGATATGCCTTGACTATTTGTCTTGACTATTGCAAATATCATTTTTTTTTTTATCTTTGTGCGCTTTTTGAAATTAAATATACGCCATGATAAAAAAATCGTTAGGATTTCTGTTTGTAGGGTTTCTGTTTCTTTGTTCGTGCACGCGTCAGCAGAAGCCGCCGACTGCAACGGTAACGCCCCAGACAGACAGTGTCAGTCGCGAGCTGACCGGTTGGTTGCTCAAGTCGGATCTCACCCGTGCCATGCAAGTAGTGGATTCGGCGGATGCCGCAGGCCTGTTGTCCGAGTTCGACGCGGAGATGTTCCGCTTGCGGATCATCAGTCGTGACGAAGGCCGGTTGGCGGAGGCGGTCAGCCGTTATGAGGCATTGCTGGAGAAAGGCGTGCCGCTTGTTCGGCAGCTGGATGTGCTGAATGCGCTCATCTATCTGTCCCGGCAGCGTGACAACCACCAGAAGGTGTTGGATTACGGTGCGCGTTATATAGAGGTGTGCCGCCAGACCGGCAAAACGGTCTTGGCTCTGACCGTTCAGGGTGAGATGGCTCGCGCGCTTATCCTTCTCGGGCGCACGGATGAGGGGCTGGAGATGATGGAGGAAACCATCATGCAGGCTGACGCCGTGCGGCAGTTCACGGAGATGGACGCCTGTATTCTTGCCATGAAGAGCAAGATGCGGACGCTCATTGACCTCAAGCGCTATGAACAGGTTATTCCGGTAGGCGAGCATATGATAGCCAAATTGCAGGATTTTGCGGCGCATCCCGATGAGTACGCGGACGGTTCGTCCCGTATGCCGAAGCCGGACCGCCGTGCCGGGTATGTGGATTTCTATACGGGGCAGGCATATGCGTTTCTGACCTTTGCTTATGCCGCATTGGGTCAGTTGGATGAGGCGCGTGCCTACGACCGTTTGCACAGCCAGACGAACTATAGCCGCACCTACGGCGGACGCAAGCAGATGGCCAGCGCGTGGTGCATGTTGGGCGATTACGACCGCATGAATGCTATCTACGACGAGATGGTGGCGGCGATGCGCGAGGACACCGTCAATCATGACTACAGCCTTATGTTGTTCAACCGTGCCAAAGTGGCGGAGATTCAAGGCAAGCCCGCCCTGAGTGCGAACTACTGGAAACGATATGCCTTCTTGCTCCAGAAACTAAACGACAAAGAGCGTCTGGCTGCCGCGGAAGAGAGTGCCGCGCGCTTCCATGAGCAGGAACAGCAGTACGCCTTGGAAAAAGAGCAGGCACGCCATAAACGCGATCGGCTCATCCATATCTCATTGAGTGTGGTGGCGGTGCTCGTCAGCATTGTGGCGTTCCTGATCTTCTATCAGTGGCGCGTCATGCGCCGCAAGAACGCGCTGCTCTCCAAAGAGATTGCCGAGAACATTGACTACAAAATGAGATACTTCGAGATGAGCGATTCGGAACATACGGCGGAGGTCAAGAAGGATGAATCGGTCACGGATCTTGCAACGATGTCGAATACCGAGTTGTTCGAGTTCCTGCACAAGGTGATTATCAGCGAGAAACTGTTTACCAATCCCCTTTTCGACCGTCAGTGCATGATGGAGCGTTTCGGTTTGAGTAAAGAGCGTATCGGTGCCGCCTTCTCGCAAGGCAGTCGGTACGCATCTCTCGCCGATTATGTCAATGAATGTCGGTTGAGCTACAGTACGCTGCTGCTCTCCACCCGTCCGGACATGTCCATCGCGGATGTAGCCTCTGCCAGCGGATTCAGCAGCGCCAGTGTCTTCACCCGCAACTTCAAGCAACTATATACAATGACCCCTTCCGAATTTCGCAAGAAAGAGAAGTAGACGAAAGCCTAATGAATAACATCATTTTTATAATCAACCATTATTAACCAATTAAAAACAAAAAACATTATGAGAAAACTATTTACATTTCTCTGTGCCGCGCTCATGAGCGTAGGCATGTATGCAACCACCGTAACGTGGGACAGCAACACCTTATCAAGTATCGACTTATACCACGATGGTGATTCATTCACTAAAGATGGTGTCACGTTGACGGCATTGTATGGAATGATTGCTGGGATGGATGGAGAATGGATGGGGTATTCTAATGATGCCTCATTTAAGTTCTCTACTTCTTTAGGAAACTTCACGAGGATTGAAGTCACTGGGAACATTAGGGGTCTTGGTGGAAGCGGTTGGACGGAAGCAAGCCCGGGTGCTGTGTGGACAGGTGAGGCCAACGAAACTACATTTGGTATGTATTTTGAAAATGTCTCACAAATTGTCTTCACCATCGGAGACGCTGCTCCTGCTGTTCCGGAGTGGGTACTCGAAGGTGACGCATGGGATGATGCCACCAAGACCCTGACGGTCAACAGCAATCCGGTAAGCTATGCCTATAGTGGTGTGAGTGACATCGAGAATCTGGTTATCAGCGATGCCGTTACAAGCATTGGAAGTGACGCTTTCTATAATTGCATCGGCCTCAAATCGGTTTCTTTTGGCAGCAGCCTCACAAGCCTTGGAGAGGAGGCTTTCGCTAATTGCAGCAAACTCGAATCGGTTACTCTTCCTGCATCGTTGGAGAGCATCGGAAAATCTGCTTTCAATACGTGCGGCAATCTGACCGAGGTCACCATCCCCGATGGCGTTACAAGCATTGGACAGAAGGCTTTCTACTATTGCGAAAAACTTACATCGGTGACTATTCCAAACAGTGTCGCAAGCATTGGAGGTCAGGCTTTCCTTCGTTGCGGAGGCCTCACAGAGATAGTGGTCGCCGCAGAAAATCCGAATTACTGCTCTGAAGACGGTGTGTTGTTCAATAAAGACAAAACCACGCTTATTCAATACCCGGGTGGAAAGCAAGGAGAATATCCTGTTCCCAATAGCGTCACAAGCATTGGAAGATTGGCTTTCTCTATGTGCTCCCTCCTCACATCGGTTGAAATCCCCAATAGCGTTGTAGAAATTGTAGATTATGCTTTCCAGAGTTGCTCCGGCCTCACATCGGTGACTATTGGCAACGGCGTGACAAGCATTGGAGGTTATGCTTTCTATTATTGCTCCAATCTGGCGTCGGTTACTATCCATGCTACTACGCCGGCAACCCTCGGAGGTAAAGCATTCGATAAAACAGCGGCTGCCCTTAAGATATGTGTGCCGGCAGCGTCGGTGGATGACTACAAGAGCAAATGGACTGCTTACGCCGACAAAATCGAGGCCGCTGCTGAACCCGAACCGGCAGAAGTTACGGTTGTGTTTGCAGCTAACAACAAAACCGCAGAGAGAACAGTCACTCTCCCGCACACATTCAAATGTGATTGGGCTGGTGGTATGGAGCGTCCCGATGAACTCGACATCATCATTCATGAGCTATATAATGATTATTATTATTGCAACAGCAACATGAATGCATCGGGTAGCGACCAAGTTGAGGCAGGTACCGAAGAGGATCCGAAAAATGACTACATCACCATTAAGGGTGTCTTCGAAGGTACTGCCACAGTAACGGGAGATTATCTTGATTATGTTGCTGGTGATTATGGAGAACATAACTATAGCATCACCATCTCAATCAAGGGTACACCGACCGCGGTAGAGAATGTACAGACCAACCATGTACAAGCTACCAAATACTTCCGTGACGGTCAGCTCTTGATCGAGAAGAACGGCAAGATCTACAACGTACAAGGCGTAGAAGTAAGATAAATGGTACTGACGTACTCTGATGCTAAAACAAGGACTGTTCTTCGGAGCAGTCCTTGTTTTGTAATGAGGGATTCGCCCCCCGATTCGATTAGTTCGCGTCAATAACAAGACGAACGGAATTGCCTGCAGTTTTGGCGTCGGTGGTTATTTCTCTGTAGATACTCTCTCCCTTTACAATCTGCAACTTATATGCATTATCTTCGTCGGATTCCGTTACAGACCAATAACCTGTACCTTGCGGTATGAAGATACATCCTTTAGAGGCATAATCATCCCATTGGCTGACGGAATAAGAGAATTCGTTAAATTCATACGTAGAGCCGACCAAATATCCTTCATAATCGTCCGGTGCAATAATGTAACCGTTAACGCCATCCACTTGACAAGCAGCTGATTTGGCGTGACTGCGTAGGTATTCCCACTCGTCCTTAGTCAGTGTTCGCCAACCGGCATTCTCTTCGTTACCGCCGTTAGTGATGGCATTCTTGCCTAAGTCAGACGCAGAGCCGTGCCACGTGAAGCGATCGTAGGAATCACCGGAAGTCGTACCGAGATAATCCCATTGGTTGGTAGCAAACTGGTAGTTACCGCTGCTATACTGCAAGTTACCCTGCGAGAAATAGACTTTCTTTGCAGGAGTAGACCATGTTTCTTCTTGCACCGTGAACAAACCGCTCAGACGACCTGAGATAGGCGGAGCCATCTTCATCGTAACGGTGTAGTACTTGCCGGCATCGAAGGTAACGGTCTTGCTGTATTCGTATGGGTTACCGCCTGAGACAGCGGAGATACTAAAGGAACGCGATTCGTAACCCCCAAAACCTTCCCGGTTATAGAGCGCGACATAGATCACATTGGTAGCCGAAGCTGGTGTGACGGTGATGCTTCCCTGAGAATAGTTACTCTCGTTTGTCGGGTCGACGCAATTAGGCATCCATCCGTTTTGATCCGTAAACGTAATACTGGTGAC
>JAEEGH010003294.1_pt1 | contig 42678 bp, 38 predicted proteins | sample 9134181 | NCBI WGS metagenome assembly JAEEGH01 (sample SAMN16246544, study PRJNA631951) | gut metagenome | biome: gut microbiome; feature: rumen; material: DP-attached | host: Bos | place: Iran: Karaj | collected 2018-10 | reverse complement strand
AACAATCCTAGCCGTACTATTATCACGATGCTCCAGGCGAGGCTGCCGTTGTGCCTGTGCTCCCATTGCCAGGATACAGAGCAGCAGGGAAATAAGCAAATTCTTCATATCATCTAAAAGTCTGCTGATTATTTTATGCCACAAAAATAACAATTATTTTTCGAATGACATTGGATTTTTTGCGATTTTCACATTATTATTGCTTCTTTCCACCTTCCCTGCATGCGTAATTTTGAATTTATACATATTATCAACTATATTATACCTAAATTCCGCAGCACTTTAGTTTAACTTTCTTTATAAGTTCCTGAGCAAAAAAAAGTTGCCCAGGATTTTGCCATGTCAGATTTTTCACTTACCTTAGTGCTGCGTTTCAAGACGAGCAAAAAATCATCAATGACATGGCAAAGGTACAAATAAAATCAGAGAAAATCACTCATTTTAGAGGAATTATTTATTTGAGAGGGATATTTCCTTGTTACGTGAGTCCCATTATCGATAAAGTTTTTGTGTTTTCGATGAACGCAGACGACAAAACGAGTCCACATGACTATTGTTTGTGAATTTTAGAATAATTAAGATATAAATACATAGACTTTATATAATTGTAATATTATGCTCTCTTTTGCCTTTTACCTCCTTTAACCGTCAAATAAGTTTGTCGGGAATTGTGTTAAAAATGGTTATGTTGTTGATGTTCAATATGGTAGGGTGCTTTTCGACGAGGAAGAATACTAAAGCGTCCACACTAATGTAATACACTATTTGATAGTCTATTACAATCAAGCAATAATGAGAGGCAACTGCCTCTCATTTTTGTTTTCATCCCGCTTGCCCCGCATATTGATATGCCGTTTTTTCGAATGTCTCATTGTCTCATTTTCTCATTTCTCCAGTTGCTTCGCTATACTTTTTATTGCCTTGCAAAACATGTGATTTCTTTAATTTGCAAGCAGAACCAAACGCAAAGCGTAACTTTCGGAGCGGAAGTCGCCTAACACGTCGGCATTGTTCGAACTGAAAAACAGACGCCACGCGTGCTCGATGCTATTTCTGCTAGGCGTGCACGACCAATAACAGCCATAATTACCATGGTAGTAGGTATTATTGTAGTTACGGGCTAAGCCTGTAGCAGGGAGGCCGACTAAACCCTTAGCCTCGTAATACTCAAAATCTTCTTTTGACATGGTCTTACCTCCATTTTTTGATTCAATAGTTCTTAGCAAGCTCTTACCTGGTGTGGTATCTATGAGATAGCAAATTTTACCATCTACTTTCCACCCACATTCGCCTAATTTTTCACAGACATATCTCCACTCACACGCAGACAGCAGTGCCCAGTTCCGAGTGTAGCCTTGAATGCTACTTATATGTTTTGGGTTGGCAAAATAGAACTCCTGTTCTCCCCAAACATCATTACGACAACTCCAGTACAATCTAAATGATTTACCAAGACATTCATTCATATTTCTACCCCAACGGAAAAGGCCGATGTGATTCGAATTATGGGAATAGTCTAACTGACTCTTTTCAAAATCTAAATGGCCGCTGGAATAATAAACATTGCCTTTATTCGTGAAATAGAAACTACGCTTATAATATGAATCGTGACAATCATAACCCTCGATTGTTATCTTATTACCAATAGCATCTTCAGGCTTTGGCTCATTCACCATGTCGATTTTAATATTATAGTCCTTGCCGTTATACACAGTATCCTCTGTGAGCTTGCCATTTACTTCCTTCATAATGTGATAGTATGGCTGTGCCATTGATACCACAGATGTCAATGCCACGATGAATGACATTATCGCTTTCTTTGAAATGTTCATAGTTTTATTGTTTTGTTTAACTTTCGCAAATTATGAATATTTTATTTTATGCCATATTGGCAATTTTAGGTCTATTGAAGACCATTTTCAATTTGTTGGAACGGCAGTTCCAATAAATATTTTCTATTTTATTACTCGGTTAATCAAGAGAAAATATTTGAATATGTGGCATATTCAAATAGAAAATTTGGCTCAATGCCTTAAAATTGCCAATATGGCATAAAATAAAATATATTTTTTCTTACCTTGAGAAACATACGATTTCTTTAATCTGCAAGTATGACCAAACGCACTGCGTAACCGAGGCTGCGTTTAGGGCCACTCCATGTACGTGCTCGGCTCGAATCGAAGTCCATAGAATGCACTCCGGCCTTGCCTTGTCCAACTAACATGTCGTTGCTGGGCGTGCTCGACCAATAGTAGCCGGTTATATTCTGACCGTATAAACTCGTGTTCTTGAGCAAGCCAGAAGCAGGGAGGCAGACTAAGCCTTGAGCCTCTAAGGACTTAAATTCGTCTATTGACAGATCCCGAGGATTACCATTATTTTTACGTCGAAGTTCTGTTAACAGGCTCTTACCTGGTGTGGCATCTATGAGAAAGCAAGTCTTTCCATCTACTTTCCACCCATATTCGCCTAAGTTTTCACAGACATACGACCACTCACACGCAGCCAGCACAGCCCATTCCTCGTTGCCCAAGTCCTCTTTCAATTTTGGTAAGTTTGCTGGATCCGCAAAATAAAAATATGTTTCTGTAGCATTAGTGTTAAGCACATAAGATTTTACATCGATACATCCTTCAAGATTGCTATCCCAACAGAAATGACCGCAGTGATCCTTACTATATCTTCTTGGATAGTCAAGCTGACTATTTTCAAAATAGAATTTACCTTCTGAATTATTGTAATAAACATTACCGTGCTTCGTGAAATAGAAACTGCGCTTTAATGATGATTTGTCGCAGTCATAGTGCTCGAGTGTTATCCTACCACCAATAGCATCTTTAGGCCTCGGCTTTTCCATATCGACTCTAATCTTATAGTTCTTAGCATTATACGCAGCCTCTTCGGTCAGAATGATACCTTCTCGCTTCATGACGTGATAGTATGGCTGTGCCATTGCTACCAATGATGTCAATGCCATGAGGACAGACATTATCGCTTTCTTTGAAATATTCATAGTTTTATTGTTTTATTTCGTTATTTATATAGTTACCAACTACGCCAACGGCGAGCTTGCTATTGCTTTTTGATTAATAGCCATACCATTTTTTAATTTTGGCTAAACAAACAGCAAAAATGCTGACGATAACGGCGAATGCCATCACGCCTAAAATAAACCTTGCTACTACTATCATATCATTACCAATTTATAGTTCGTGAATAACTTACAGCACATTGTGTGTGCGACATAATATTACTATTACAATTCATCTTCCCAGATTTCTCCAAAAATTGGGTTCCCCTTTGCACCTGCCATACCACCGAATGGATCATCATTTATATCGCCAGTGTGATTTCCAAGTGGGTCATCGTAATTGTAACCTCGCGACCAGGAGGTCAGTATGCTTTCTTCAATCGTAGAATCCACTATCTCGGCAATAGGCTGCTGGTATATCTTTTTCATTTCCTTTCCGTTCTCATTTGATGATTACTTAATCATATACTTTGCGCCATTCTGCACTACTATTGTGCCTCGACGAGGATTCTTGACTCGCTGACCACTGAGCAGATACATCGTACTGTTCATGTCGGGCTTGCTGTCATTGTCATCAACAATCATTGCATCGTCAATGCCTGTAGTTGCTGAATCGAAATCGAGCATAAGCATTTCTTGAGCTTGCAGCTTTCCACCTTGCATTACAAAATAAGGAGTGAAAGCCGGGACTGATGTTGCGACTCTCAGGAACACACCTTTCCTGGTGAGTGAGTAGAGAATCTTGTTTTTTGTTTGGGCAACTGAGCCTGATTTGACAAACTTGAACTTATTAACGTTTTTGCAATCCCTATCACTGACAGTTTCGTTTGTGACAGGTATCTGATACCAACCAGGACTATTGCCTTGCATAACAAAGCCTTGACCCTTTGGCAATTTTGTGCGCTCGGCAAGTGCTATGCGACTGCCGTCTGCGGTGAGACCTGTAGCAATATAGGCTCTGATTTCGGTTGGTTCCTCAAACATTTCTGTAATGCCAGAAAAATCCATTGTGCCAGAGTTATTACCTAAATGACTGAGATTTCTGCCGTCTTCGCATTGGTCGAGACAAACCGACATCACAGGTGTTGCGTCGGTTGTGAGCCATTTCTCACCTGTCGTGCTGACTTGGTAAACTGTCTTTTTCTCGCCACCACGAAGAGGTTGGGCGTTAACTACAAACACGTTACCACCTTCATACTTGGCGTCAATCCAAACATGGCGCGATTTGTTTTCTAAACCATAATCCTTACCATAATAACCGCAAAAATACTGGTCCGTATGTTTCTGGGGTTTCTCCGATGGACCATTTTTGACACTGACCGTCTGTGCCTGCATGACTAATGCGCCAGTGCAGAGCAATAACATTAAGAATTTTTTCATCGTTGTATTTTTTTATTATAAACTCTAAACGGAATTGTGCACAGCATCTCGCTATTACATACTAGAAAACAAATCATTGATAATAACTAGCCCTTTCATTTACAGTTAAGGAGGAGAGAATGCAGGCTATAAATGGCTTTCAGATAGGGACATACATCCCCTGTGTTATAAGTCTTTTGGGAACTTCATACGTTTCCTTCAGCCTTATAACAAATCATGCAAGTTGTTAATCTAACTTATTGCAAATCAATGTTTTTTTTAGAATTGCGTCAGCCTGTCGTCTTGTCGTTGGCGATAATTGCACTTCTTAATTTACCTTTTATTCCTTGCATATATTATACCGTCTTGTCGTGTGTGGAGATAGCAGACTTCGAAAGAGTCGTGATTCACGGTGCAAAGGTAGATGTTTTTCACAAAATATCAAAATCGATGGGATAAGTGACAATATTCAGGTGACGAATAATATATAGATTACCGGTTTTGGGATAAAATAAACATATTGCGTTATGAAATATAACGCATGGCCAGTGTACGGATTTACTAAAAAGATTATCCGCATATACTCGATAGGCGGGCTGAGAGTGCGGGCTGAAAGCCCAATAAGCTCATAGCCTAGGGCACCGCCCTAGGTGGATGCAGGTTGGAAATTTCGCCCTGAAGGGGCAAAAGAATTATTATATAAGAGCTTTTGCCCTTACAGGGCGTTAGCTATCCCCTCCATTTTACCACAGGGTGTTGCCCAGGGCTGGTAGCTTTTGCCCCTTCAGGGCGTTATCACGTAATTGCGGATAATCATTTACAAAAAAAATGGCGAAAGCAAAATTCGTCGAACTCACGTTACAATAGCTTCTCTTTGTATGTTCGTGAGACTGGGATGGAGACACCACCGATATTGATACGGTTTGAATCCATACTCGTTATTCTCGTTTTGTTGACTATGAATGAGCGATGAACCTGGCAAAACATATCTGAAGGCAGTTGTTCAAGAATACTATAGATTGTAGTGCGAACCAATAGTGAGGTGTCATCGCGATGATGTATGTCGCAATAGTTCTGCCGTGCCTCAATATAGGTGATGTCACGGAACAGAATCTTATGCTTCTTTGTCTGAGTCACCTTGACCAGCATATAATCCACACCTTCAGTTTCTATATCTTTCTGGAGCATTTTCCTTGCCTTGGCAATGGCCTTTGAGAAACGTTCGTAAGGAATCGGCTTGAGAAGATAGTCGGTTACGTTGAAGTCATAGCTCCTGAGGGCATACTGTTCGTATGCCGTGGTAAGGATGACGAGCGACGAGGTATTGGCGGTGCTAAGCCAATCCATGCCTGATGTGTATGGCATCTCGATGTCTAGGAATATTATATCTGGCGACATCTCCAGCAGACGCATACGAAGCTCCGGAATAGTCTCACATTCTGCAAGAATCTTGATGTCGCCTTCGCGCGTGATATATTCTCTGAGTCCTTGACGGGCAATAGGCTCATCGTCAACTATAAAGCATGTTATCATAGAGTCAATGTCAATTTTGCTGAGTAAAAGTCGTTATTTCTCGTTATTTCAAGTGTGTGATGGTCTGGATATAACAGCGATAATCGTCGGCGCAGGTTGGCCAGTCCAGTTCCTGTCTTTGGCTTGGGAGGCATCTGAGCATCGATGGGCGGAACCGAGTTGATAATGGAAAAAGTCAGTTGGTTTCCTGTCTTGAACATCTTTATGTCAATACTCAGTTTGTCGCCTCCTATATATTTGAATGCGTTCTCAACGAGGGGAATGAACAGAAGCGGGTATATCATGTCGTTCTGATCATCTTCCATCATATTGAAATCTACTTTGAGGCTAAGGCGGTCAGAGCATCTCAGTCTGCGGAAACTTATATCCTTCTCCAGATATTCCAACTCCTTTTGCAGCGGAACTTTCTTACTGCCGCAGTTAACCTGATAACGCAGAATTTCGCTGAGAAGCTCGATGGTGTGGCGTGCAGTCTCATTCTCTGGTCCTATCTGGAAGTATATAGTGTTAAGCGCATTGAACAGGAAATGAGGGTGATACTGAGCTCTAAGCGCACGTAGTTCGGAGTTAAGTTGTTCATTCTTCAGTTCGGCCTGTTCTAACTGCAGTCTTCTCTTTTCTGCCTCATCTATGCTATGACGCAGAATTCCGTAACAGATACAGCCAAAGAGAGACGAGACTACGAGAGGCACGCTCATTTCCTTCATGGAGTAGAATGCGTGATACTGCAGGTAAGCCCTTACTGCCGCATCGCAACCAATAACAGCAAAGGAAATGGCAACGGTTACGCCATACCCTTTCCACAGACTTGACTGATGCTTCTGAGTATATGTTGTCCACCATCCAAGAATATACAGGAACACATAGCATACGACAATCGTTGCTATCACGTCGAAGGCAATAAACCCAGGGCTCTTCACTTCCCAGTATTTCACATTACGATAGACATCGGTGCATATTCTCATACAGGGAAGAACTACGACACCTAAGAATGTGGCAACGTAGAGTTGTTTCAGTTGCAGTTTGATATTCTTTGCCATTATTGACCCATAAACAATCTTTGAAATACAAAATTACGGAATCGCCTTTAAACGACCAACTTTGAGTGATGAGTTGCACGAATAATGTGACGAGCGACAAAATTCAAATGTCTCATTGTCTCATTTTCTCATTTCTGCCTTTAAACCAGCGCTGGAATTTCTCGTTGATAGTGGCTTCCTCTTTCAGGTAGTCTTCGACGGAAAAATGCTCACCGTGTTCTTGCATGTATTCATCCAGCGATTCCATACCGATGGATTTTCGCAAGGCATCTACCTCACGTGGGTTTTGCAATGGAACGGGATACGTTCGCCCATCGATAATAACTGTCTGTGTGCCATAGACCTGCGGCTTGCCCTGATTCATCAGTATGCGGTCTGTAAGAAAGGCGAAGTGCCACGGCTTAGCATTACCTTTGTGAACAGCATCCTCGATGATAGGCAGGTACTTATGCTGTATCACAGAATCCTCACAGTGCTGAATGCAGAGGAACAGGGTTTGATTGCCATCATCGCCGATATCTTCCGTCCCCAGCCAGCCGTATTTGTCGATAATGCTTGCCACTACCTTCGCATTCTCCTTGTCAATCTCGTGCATTTTCCGTCTTACGACAGGCAATAGATGACCGTTCTTCCCAGGATTTTTCTGTAAGTCGATAACAAGAATCCTGATACTCTGGTCTGATTTCCGAAGCCTGTCTAATACCTTTCTGACTTCATACATTTCATCATATTTCTGCTCATACGCATCGCAGATCTTTGGATATGTGAGATTGAAGGTTGCGGTGTCGCCTTTATCGAGCGACCTGTAGCAAACATTCATAAGAGAGTCAAGCTCTTGCGCCATCCCCGCTGTTGCTACCGACAGCATGACTGGCAACAACAGAAAACGTTTCAAATATATCATTTTCGTTTCTTTTTGGTTCAAAGTGAAATCAATCCATTTCGTAGCCTTTTACCTGAATGGCAGGGCATACAGGGAGTTTCCTTGTCCTTCCCTTCACGGCATTGCGATACAGGCCGTTCTTCATATAGCCATTCAGGTAAAGGAACCCCTTCTCGCCCATGCCATCCACCATGCGGATGCTGACGTAATAGTCTGTCTTGGGCTTCAGCACTATGTTCTCCTCAGGTCGGATATCCAAGAGGTATTTGCTCTTTTCTTTTGTGAGAGTCTCGTATATCGGCTTCTGGAGGATGTTCACGAACTGGCCGCCCCTTTTCTCATACACGTTGATGCTCACCTTGCATTGCTTGAAGGTGCAGCTTGACACTTTCACCATGATATCGCTGATTACAGAACTCTTCTTACACGAGAATACAACACCGCCCTCTGGTCCCGAGTCTGAGCCATGTCCAGAGATGCCAATCTGTCCTGGGGCAGGGATGCCCTTGCCTACGAAGGTCTTGGGCTTGTTCTTCTTGCCAATCACCACCTCGGCGAGTTCAACAACCTTGTCTTTCAGCACTACGGTGAGTTCCTTGTTTTTTGAATATTCCTGATAGGGAATCTCTGTGGTGAGATACGACACGTGAGTGAACGAAAGCTCTGTCTTCCGTCCGGCAGGAATCGTGAGTTCGAAGTGCCCCTTTGCATCTGAGATGATGCCAACGCTATCGTTCTCGAATCCTATGCTGACGTATTCGATACTCTCGCCCCGTTCGTTTACAACGTTACCCTTGACGGTGGTCTGTGCTGATATTGGCGACGCTATTGTCATTAAGGCAATCAGCATCGCAAGAATAATGCTCTTTTTCATCTTTTTACTTCTCGCTACTATAGTCCAGAATATCTGCCGGAGTACAATCCAATGCCTTACAGATGGCATCAAGAGTGGTAAAGCGTATTGCCTTTGCCTTACCCGTTTTCAGCTTTGAAAGGTTTGTGATGGTGATGCCCACTCGCTCTGATAACTCATTGAGCGAGATCTTCCTTTTTGCCATCATCACGTCTAAGTTCACGACTATCATTTTTCTTCCCTCCCTATACCGTTAGATCATGTTCTGCTGTAACCTGATAGCCCATCTTGTATAAGATTCCGAAAACGAACAGGATAAGAGCCTGCACGAATGGATTTGAAGTAAGAGCCATTACTACCGGACCTTCAGAATGGAATGCCTGAGCAAGATTGTCTGATGCAACCGTCTGAAGGAATAGCAGGATAGCACCGATGAAGATAAGTCTGATGTTCTCCTTCGGAAATAATTCCTCATTTCGTATTCCTTTGATGAGGTTGATAAAGAAAGCCACACATAGGCCTATGACAACCAACGTCAGTGCTATATATAATAGGAATACAGTGGAGACAAAAAGGACTTGACTTTGTTTTGCTTCCCAATGAATATGGCTACCTGTGGTATCAAAGACCTGATGATAACTTTGATAACACAAAAAAACAAACCATACGGCACAAAAGAACAATGCCACATAACTGAGCCATTTCAGCGTCATAGTCAATTTCTCATTCATAGCGTAAATCATTTTAATTGTTATTCAGGTTGCAAAGGTAGTGGTATTTGTCGAAAAACGACAAATAATAGATGTTAATTAACTATTATTTAACTGAAATCGTATGCGATTACAGAAATAATGTATCAAGAATTAATGGGCGTGAGAGATAAACCACAAATTATTCGAAATTGTAAAAAAGACAAAAATTTGACATATTAAAAAGAAATCTAGAATGAAAAATCAACACGTCCAATGTAGGATGTGTTGATTTGGTTTATAGTGACAAAGGTTCTGTATGCTTAATACACAGGCTTCACCACTTCCACCCTCATTCCAAGGGCTGCAATGATACGATAGAAAACACCGACACTTGGGGTGATAACGCCGTTTTCTATCTTCGAAATATACGACTTTGTGGTCTGTGTACGCTCAGCCAGTTCGCTTTGAGTCATCTTAGCCTCTTTGCGAGCATCCTGAAGTATCTGACCAGAATAGAACGAATAGGCAGCCTCTTCAGCTCTTGCACGTTCGGGAGTACCTTCTTTGCCGAACTTGGCATCAAGAATGGCATCGTAGTCAATGATTTTGTGATTGTTTGTCATGGGTGCAAAGATAGCAAAAGCTGTCAAATTGTGCAACTTTTTGAGAAGATTTCTGTTTAAAAAGTGCTATGATACCCTATAAAATGCTTTCTAAAGTATCTCTGAATGTCATGATTTTATATGAGCTGATACTTAAAAAAACGTAAATAGATAACCAAAATTTGTTCAGATGGAAAAGAAAAAGGAGTTGCGATTTCTCGTAACTCCTTGATTTTTAAGGCGCTTCAGGATGGGCTTGAACCAACGACCCCCTGATTAACAGTCAGGTGCTCTAACCAACTGAGCTACTGAAGCAGGTTTTGCTGTTAAGCGGGTGCAAAAGTACGGCGATTTTTTGAAACTACCAAACTTTTGAGCGAAAAATTTCATTAAAAGCACTATTTTTTGCAAAAAAAGCAAAGAAAAGGGTGTTTTCTTAATAGAATCGTGTAATTTTGCAGCGCCAATTAAAGGTAAAAAGGTAAAAAAGTGAAAAGGTGAAATATAAGAGAATATGAAAAAGTATATCGCACTGATGCTGTTACTGTCGGGCTTGTCGCTCACGGTGAAGGCACAAAAGATTAAGGATCATAACTTTGAGGTGGCCAAGCATCTGGACATCTTCAACCAGTTGTATAAGAATCTGGAACTGCTGTACGTGGACACGCTGAACCCGAAGGAGACCATCGGCAGGGGCATCACGGCGATGCTCAGGGGTCTGGATCCCTATACGGAGTATTACGCACAGGACGAGACAAAGAACCTGCGGATGATGCTCACGGGCAAATATGCCGGCATCGGTGCCCTGATACGCAAGCACCAGAAGCTGGACCGCATCGTAATCGACGAGCCCTATCAGAATATGCCTGCCGCCGAGGTGGGACTGAAGAAGGGCGACGTGATACTAAGCATCGACGACTCAATGATGACCGACAAGACTGTCAGTTTCGTGAGTGAGCACCTGCGTGGCGAACCTGGCACGAGCTTCCTGCTGAAGGTGATGCGCCCCTCGACGGGTAAGCTGATGAAGTTCAAGATTACCCGTAGGAACATCAAGTTGCCTGAGCTGCCCTATTATGGCATCCGCGAGGAGAACGTAGGCTATATCAACCTGAACTCGTTTACCGAAGGCTGTGCCAAGGATGTGCGCCGTGCGCTCATCGATCTGAAGAAACAGGGAGCCACCTCGCTCGTGCTCGACCTTCGCGGCAATGGCGGCGGCTCTGAGCAGGAGGCTGTGGACATTCTGAACCTGTTCCTGCCGAAGGGAATCACCGTGGTGGAGAATCGTGGTAAGATTCCTCAGGCCATGAAGAGCTATAAGACGCGCGTGGAGCCACTCGACACGGTGATGCCAATGGTGGTGCTGGTAAACAGTGAAACGGCTTCGGCCAGCGAGATCACCAGTGGTGCCATCCAGGATATGGACAGAGGAATAATATTAGGTACGCGCACGTACGGGAAGGGCCTCGTGCAGATACCCATCGACCTGCCCTACAACACGAACATGAAGGTGACGACCTCGAAATACTATATCCCCAGCGGACGCTGCATCCAGGCCATCAACTACAAGAAGGGCAGCGAGGGCTATCGAGAGCATATCCCCGACTCGCTGACGAAGGTGTTCTACACCCGTAACGGCCGTGAGGTGCGCGACGGGGGCGGCATTAAGCCCGACGTGGAGTTGAAAGGCGACACCATCCCCAACATCGCCTTCTACCTCTCTGCCTCAGGACAGGACTCGACGGAAGTGATGTTCGACTATGTGGTGGACTACATCGCCAAGCATCCGACGATTGCCCCAGCAGCGGAGTTCCATCTGACTGATGCCGACTGGCAGGAGTTCAAGGAGCGCGTCGTCAAGAGCGGTTTTACTTTTGATCCCGTCAGCAAGAAGCAGTTCGCAGAACTTGTGAAGACCGCGAAGTTTGAGGGTTATTACGAAGGTGCCAAGGCAGCTTTCGACAGTCTGGAGTCAAAGTTGAACCACGATGTAGCCTTTGCCCTTGACCGCAATGAGAAGGTGGTTCGTCAGATCCTGGAGGCTGATATTATTGCAGCCTACTATTATCAGGCTGGCGCCATTGAGGCTGGCCTCAACTACGACAACCAGCTGAAAGAGGCCGTCCGTCTGCTGAAGAATCCAGAAGAGTATAAGAAAGTATTGGTTCCCCAGAAAACCAAAGATACTTTTTCTCTGATCCGTTTAGAGAAGAAGCCTTTGGGGACTATCACGGCAAAGCGGCAGGAGCCTCTGATTTTCAGTTCGATAGCTTAGTATTGATGATGAACTTGCAAGCCGCCTGCTGGCCATGCTTGCCTATGACGTTGGCGATGTAGACGCCAGCGGGCAATTGGCTGACGCTGATTTCTGCATAGCCGCCGCTCAGCTGGACGGGCGTGTTCATGAACGTCTGTCCGGCAAGGTTGACAATCTTGATTTGCAGGTCGTCTGTCTGTGAACTGCTGATGACGAGGCTACCCAGATGATAACTGATGCTGACACTTTCAGCAGCATCGGCCATAAGGTCGCGGATGCCTGTCTCCTGAGGCTGACTCACCGCAGTCAGATAACTGCTGGTGATGTTGGCCTTGGCGATGGTGGGGACGTTCATCACGAAAACATCAGAGGCACCGTCAGGATAACGTCCCACCGTCTGATCCTCCTGATGCTCTGTGTAAGTAAGCAGGTCACTCCACGACTCGTCAGCAGCGGTGAGCATCACGATGCCACCCTCTGCAGCAAGTTTGAAGTCAGCATGCAGCTGTGATATTGGCTCCAATTTGTCGCACCATACAATCAGATAGCCGTGGGCGGGAATGATCGTAGATGCATTGGTCTCGCCTTTGGTGATCTGGTATTTCTTTGGCTTTGACTCCTTGTCGGTCAGATACATTCCCTCCACATCGATGGGCGAGTTGGTGGTGTTATAAAGTTCCACCCAGTCGTTACGCTTGAAATATTCGTTGACATAGATGCCGTTGGAGGCACTGACCTCATTGATGCGGACGGGCGTGACACCCTGAGCCGTCTGCTCCTCACTCGACTGAGGCGTAAAGCAAGCCACAAAAATCTGTTTGCCACTGTCGGCTGTCAGATTGATAACGGGATCGGTCGATACCAACTCATCGGCAGTAGAACCTATGGAGGTCAGCAGCTCAGCTGCCCAATACTGGTCGCTGGACGTATAGCTGTTGTTGTGGATCTCGACGGCGATGACGTTGTCGCCACTCTTGAACAGCGAGGGTGACAGTTCGATGGTGCCTGTGAGAGGCGTGCTTTCAGCATAGCTTGAGGCGAAAGTGTTGAAAGTGATGTTACCATCGGGCATATTGAAGCGTCCGGCTTCCCGCCCGTTGACATAGACCACAAAGCCATCATCCACTTGGTAATTCAGCAGGAAGGCATCGCTACTCGAAGGCGTGGTGCTGAGGTTGACGGTCTTACGGAAATAGGTGGTCGGATTCTTTTTATTGGCATCGGAGCCATAGCTGACAGTAGTCTTCACGCCTGTCATCTTATAACCCAGGGGCGCCTGTCCGGACGACCAATTAGAATCGTTGTAACTATCAAATTTCCAATTGAGCGCGAGAGTACCTCCGTCATAATATTTCCAGGTATCATTCATCTTGATGAGTTCGCTGGTGGTACTTGAGCCTTTCTTCCAACCTGCGAAGGTGTAGCCTGCGGGAGCCTTGGCCTCAATGGTGACAGGCGTGAAAAGATTTCCGTCAAAAGCGGCATAGGGCACCTGGAGACCATTGACATAAAGGCTGGCCCCATCGGTATCGGCAGCAAGTGCGACACTCTGTTTCTGGGCGCTCGTGAGACTCATCGGCTTATATTGCTGAAGCATGTTGGTCATCGTGGTCAACTGTGTCTTCAGTTTACTCTTGATGGTGTTGGCGGAATTGTCGGGCACATAACCGTCAATTTGCGACATCGAGCGCATAGCCGTTGCCAGTTCGTCAACGATGGCTGAGGCACGCTGTTTCTCAAAAACGCTTCCCGCTACGATACAGAAGGTGTCGATGAACTTCTTGCGGAATTCGTCGTGCTTGAGCAGATTCAGGAACAGGCTGACTATTGCGATCCCTTTATTGTTGTCGAGTGCCTGTCCTAAGTTGCTATACATTTTTCGACCGTAGAATGAATAATCGAGGTCGAAGAGAACAAAGCGAAAGCGTCCGTTGTCCTGACAGCGAAAGGCCTTGACATTGTTGTCTGGCCAATCATCGTTACCAAGAAATAACTCTACAGCCATATAGTTGGCAAACTCGTCGATGTCGAGCAGTGCCTTCACCTCGTCGTAGACGCCTGAGTCATTAATACGGGAAGCGAGTTTGCGGAGTTGCTTGAAAGCCTCATCGGTACCGTTCTTGAAGTCTGCGTTCTCAAAGAAGTCAATCTCTTCATCGTCATAGCCGTAGTTGGCATAGACAAACCTGTCATTGTTGGTCTCGCGGAGATTAACCACACCTTTGAACTTACCGTTGATGTATTCTATCACCTGCACGGTGCTCTGCACATCGAGGTCGATGCCCGAGCGCTGGACGATAGTGGTCAGGGCGGGATCCATAAAACGGGCGTGGTTCTGCCAGACATCGTTGCCACCATTACGCAGAAGGATGGCCTTATTACGGATGTAGGGTTTCTGTGGGAAGAAGGAATAGTCGAAGCGGTTCAGCCCGTCGAAGATCTTGTTCGACTTCAGTTTCATCGAACGAGGATCTATCTGTCGTGTCCATCCGCCAGACACGCTGATGTTCACATCTTGGTTGAAGAGCATACCCTCCGTAGGACTGATATAACTGAAATTCACAGGACGGTCCCAGTCCTGATTCCAGTTGACAGGATCATTACGTCCATTACCTGTGATACCGTTCTTTCCCACGACGTCTATGCCCCACATCTCATCAGTGAAGTATTTCTCATTGCCGACGATGGAGACGATGGGAACAGTATAGTTGGTGCTGGTCTTGATATAGCTTCGGGTGACGGGCACACTGGGCAGATAACCGTCTTTGAAGAGACGGAACACATAGTTGGTGGTCTTGTTGATGGTGAACAAACCATCTTCGCTTATCTTACTGGCAGTATTGCCAGAGGCGGTAGGCACGCTGCCATCGGTGGTGTACATCAGAGTCGTGCCCTCAGGTATCTCCACCAGAATGCTGAGGGTGTTCTTGAAGATCTGGCTACCCTGATCGACAACAGGCTGCGGCAGACGGTCGCTGGCGAATACGGCTGTGGCATTCGTGGCACCAGGTGTCGCCATTGACGTCCATCCCCACTCTTCACCGCCATCGGTCTTACGGGCGTAAGCCGTCCGGCTCAAGGCTTTGGGGTAGTCCTGACTCATCAGGAGTTCGCCATTCGTGTCACTCAGGTAGATAGTTCCACCGTCGCAGTCAAGCTTGAAAGGTGCCTGGTTGGTTTTGATATAATCAGAACCCAGCCACACCACCAGGAATCCTTTTGCCGGCACCGACCCAACGCTGCTGGGCATTCTCCATCGCCTGAGATTCTCTGCATCGTTGCTCAGATACATTCCACTCAGGTTGATATCCTGATCACCTGGATTATAGAGTTCTATCCAACTGTCGAAGTTGGTGGCGGGACTCATCACCTCTCCCGCATTGGAGGCCATCAGTTCATTGACGACAAGGATGACAGAAAGTAAAGTTGACCACATATTTTTAAATAATTGGCTGCAAAGGTACTATAAACTTTGAACTTTGAACTTTAATCTTTGAACTTTTTGATTTGACCGACGGTTAAAAAAACTTAATCAACCTCACTTTTTCAATGCTCCATGTTCTATATTCAATGGAAAATTCGTACCTTTGCACCCGTTCAGCGGAATGAGAGACTCGAAAGGGTCTCTCATTTTCGATATTAATAGGTAATAGATGATCAATAAGGAAACAATTCAAGCATTGACGGAAGAGTGGTTGCAGGGCAACGATTACTTCCTGGTAGACATTAGTTTTAGTGCTGATGACAGAATCGTCATCGAGATCGATCATGCCGACGGCGTGTGGATAGAGGACTGTGCCGAACTGAGCCGGTTCTTGCAGGAGCGCTTGGGCGATGAACTCGGTGACTACGAACTCGAGGTGGGCAGTGCCGGCCTCGGACAGCCGTTCAAGGTGGCTCAGCAGTATGTGAACCATATCGGCGACACTATTGAGGTGCTCGAACTTGAGGGCAAGAAGGTGCAGGGCGTGCTGAAATCAGTTGACGGCACAAACTTCACCATCACCGTACAGGAGAAGCAGAAGCAGGAAGGCAGGAAGCGCCCCGTGCTCGTGGAGGTCGACAAGACCTATGCGATGGACGGCGTGAAGTATGCGAAGTATCTGCTGACATTCAAATGAATAATTGAAAACAAAAAATAAGAATCAATGGCAATTAAAAAAGACGCGAAAGGCCCCTCAATGATTGAGACCTTTCAGGAATTTAAAGAGAACAAGAACATCGACCGCACCACGCTGGTGAGTGTGCTCGAAGAGAGCTTCCGTAACGTCATCGCCAAGATCTATGGCTCTGACGAGAACTTTGACGTGATTGTAAACCCTGACAAGGGTGACTTTGAGATTCACCGTAATCGTGTGGTGGTAGCCGACGATGAGGTGGTGGATGAGAACAAGGAGATTGCCCTCTCCGAGGCCCAGAAGATTGAGCCCGACTACGAGGTGGGTGAAGAGGTATCAGAGGAGGTGAACTTCCAGAAGTTCGGCCGCCGTGCTATTTTGAACCTGCGCCAGACACTGGCTTCGAAAATCCTCGAACTGGAGCACGACTCCCTCTATCAGAAGTATAAGGATAAGGTCGGTCAGGTGGTCAGCGGTGAGGTCTATCAGATCTGGAAGCGCGAAGTGCTGCTGATGGACGATGAGAGCAACGAGCTCCATCTGCCGAAGAGCGAGCAGATCCCTTCTGACAACTATCACAAGGGTGAGACCATCCGTGCTATCGTGAAAGAGGTGCAGAACGAGAACAACAATCCCCGTATCATCCTCTCCCGTACCAGCCCTGTGTTCCTGGAGCGTCTGCTCGAGGCCGAGGTGCCTGAGATCAACGATGGTCTGATTACCATTAAGAAGGTGGCCCGTATGCCGGGTGACCGTGCTAAGGTGGCCGTCGAGAGCTATGATGAGCGTATCGATCCAGTGGGCGCCTGCGTCGGTGTGAAAGGTAGCCGTGTGCATGGTATCGTCCGTGAGCTCTGCAACGAGAATATCGACGTCATCAACTATTCTTCTAACGTTCAGCTGTATATCCAGCGCGCATTGAGTCCGGCTAAGATCTCCAGCATCGTGCTCGATCAGGAGAACCGCAAGGCTGAGGTCTATCTGCAACCTGAGGAAGTGAGTTTGGCTATCGGACGTGGTGGTATGAACATCAAGCTCGCGTCGATGCTGACGGAGTATACCATCGATGTCTTCCGTGTGGTCAACGAGAGCGAGGCCGACGAGGATATCTATCTGGATGAGTTCGCTGATGAGATCGACCAGTGGGTTATCGACGCCATCAAGGCCATCGGTCTGGATACTGCCAAGGCTGTACTGAATGCTCCCCGTGAGATGCTGATTGAGAAGGCAGACCTCGAGGAGGAGACCGTTGACCATCTGCTGAGTGTACTCCGTGCGGAGTTTGAGTAAAAGCGGGCTTTGCCCTAAATAATAAATGATAAATGATGAATGATAAATGGGTGTCAGATTAAATAAAGTATTAACGGAACTGAACATTGGCCTTCAGACGGCAGTCGACTATCTGAAGAACAAGAAAAGTCTGGGTGAGATCAAGGATGACGCCAATATGAACACCAAGATCAACGATGAGCAATACGAAGCGTTGGTCAAGGAGTTCAGGGGCGACAAGGATGTGAAGACCCTGGCTGGAATGATGTTCCCCAAGAAGAAAGAGAAAGAAAAGGAGAAGGTCAAGAAAGAAACCAATCCAGAGCCTGTCGTCATAGAAGTGAAGGAAGAACCTCGTCAGACGTTCACGCCGCTGGGAAAGATTGACCTGAGCCAAGTGGGTAAGCCCGCTCCCAAGGAGAAAGCTGAGCCCAAGCCGGAGCCCAAACCCGTGGAAGAGAAGAAGGTAGAACAACCCGCTCCTCAACCCAAGGCTGAGCCGAAGCTAGAACCAAAGCCCGAGCCGAAAGCGGAGGAAAAGGTGGAGAAAAAGGCGGAGGAGAAGCCAGAACTAAAGCCCGAGCCGAAAGCGGAGGAAAAGGTGGAGAAAAAGGCGGATCAGACCACCCCTAACCCCTCCAACTCAGGAGGGGAAGCCAAGGAGCAGGAGGTCTATAAGCTGAAGACAGAACAGAAGGCCGTGCCTAACCTGAATGTCGTCGGCAAGATCGATCTCGACTCGCTGAACCAGAGTACGCGTCCTAAGAAGAAGTCGAAGGAAGAGCGTAAGAAGGAGCGCGAGGAGAAAATGGCCCAAATGCACGGTGGCAACGGTGAGAAGAAGAAGCGTGAACGTATCCGTAGTGGTAAGGAGCGCGTGGATATCGAGGCTGCAGCCAACCAAGACAAGAGCCAGAGCCAGAGCAACAAGAAAAATAAGAACAAAGGTGGCAACCAGAACTTCCAGGACGGTGGTCAGCAGGGTGGCAAGAGCAAGAAGAAGAGCCGTCCCGTGAAGCCCCTCGAAGTGGACGATGAGGCCGTAGCCCGTCAGGTAAAGGAGACTTTGGCTCGTCTGACCTCGAAGAACCAGAACAAGAAGGGTGCCAAGTACCGTCGTGAGAAGCGTGATGCCGTCCAGGAGCGTATCAGCGAGGAGATGGCAGCAGAGGCAGCACAGAGCAAAGTGCTGAAACTGACGGAGTTCGTGACGGTGTCCGAGTTGGCAACGATGATGAATGTCGGCGTCAATCAGGTCATCGGTACCTGTATGAGCATCGGCATCATGGTGAGTATCAACCAGCGTCTGGATGCTGAAACCATCAATATCGTGGCTGAGGAGTTCGGATTCACCACCGAGTATGTCAGCGCTGAGGTACAGAACGCCATTACCGAGGAGGAGGATGACGAGAACGATCTCGTGAACCGCGCTCCGATTGTAACGGTGATGGGTCATGTCGACCATGGTAAGACCTCGCTGCTTGACTTTATCCGCAACACGAATGTCATCGCCGGTGAGGCTGGTGGTATCACCCAGCACATCGGTGCCTACAACGTGAAACTGAAGGACGGCCGTCGGATTACCTTCCTCGACACCCCAGGTCATGAGGCCTTTACCGCCATGCGTGCCCGTGGTGCCCAGGTGACGGATATCGCCATCATCATCGTGGCTGCCGACGACTCCGTGATGCCTACCACCAAGGAGGCTATCGCCCATGCCCAGGCTGCCAACGTGCCGATGGTGTTCGCCATCAATAAGATTGATAAACCAGGTGCCAATCCCGACAAGATCCGTGAAGACCTGGCTAACATGAACCTGCTCGTTGAGGAGTGGGGCGGTAAGTACCAGTGTCAGGAGATTAGTGCCAAGAAGGGTATCGGTGTCGACGAACTGTTGGAGAAGGTCCTGTTAGAGGCCGAGATGCTCGACCTGAAGGCTAACCCCAACCGTAAGGCTACGGGTTCCATTATTGAATCATCACTCGACAAGGGTCGTGGCTATGTGTCAACGGTGCTCGTTTCGAACGGAACGCTGAAGGTTGGCGACATTGTCGTGGCAGGAACGAGCTATGGCCGTATCAAGGCTATGTTCAATGAGCGTAACCAGCGTATTGAGCAGGCCGGTCCTGCAGAACCCGCCATCATCCTCGGACTGAATGGTGCTCCGACGGCTGGCGACTCCTTCCATATCATGGAGACAGAGCAGGAAGCCCGCGACATCACCAACAAGCGTACACAACTCCAGCGTGAGCAGTCGCTGCGTACCACGAAGACCTTAGGCCTCGACGATATCTCCCATCGTATCGCATTGGGTGAGTTCCATGAGCTGAACATCATCGTCAAGGGTGATACCGACGGCTCTATCGAGGCACTCTCCGACTCGTTCATCAAGCTCTCTACCGAGAAGGTTCAGGTGAACGTCATCTCAAAGGCTGTGGGTCAGATCTCTGAGAACGATGTCATGCTGGCTTCGGCTTCCGATGCCATCATCGTCGGCTTCCAGGTGCGTCCTTCTGCCGATGCCCGCAGACTTGCAGAGCGAGAGGGTGTTGAAATCAATACCTATTCTATTATCTATGACGCCATCGATGAGGTGAAGTCAACGATGCAGGGTATGCTCGACAAGGTGAAGAAGGAAGTGATCTCTGGTGAGATTGAGGTGAAGCAGGTGTTCAAGATCTCTAAGGTGGGTACTGTGGCCGGTGGTCTGGTGACCGACGGTAAGGTACACAACAAGGACAAGGCCCGCGTCATCCGCGACGGTATCGTGATCCACACCGCTCCTATCGATGCCCTGAAGCGCTATAAGGACGATGCCAAGGAAGTGGCAACGGGCCTGGAGTGCGGTATCTCACTGGTGAACTTCAACGACATCCAGGTCGGCGATATCATTGAGACCTTCACGGAGATTGAGGTAGAACAGAAGCTATAGCGGGCAAAGGGCTTTGCCCTAAATGATAAATGATGAATGATAAATGAGTAAGCGCCCTAAGTTCCGTTCCTTTTCCAAGCGCCTGACGAGGTGGATAGCCTTCACACAGTTCATTGTGATGGTTTTCTCCTCGTATTGGATCTTCATGCTCGCCAAGAACTTTATATTAATGGAGGAGGCAACCCTCCACAAAAGTTCCTTGTCGACAGCCAATGCAAAAGTCAGCCGGGTGTTATCCGGGGTAACTTCCGCCACAAGTAATCGTGTGGACGAGATTCAGGCGAATCTGGGTCAGCCAGACAAGTTGGTGGGTATCATGGATGAGATGGTGACACAGAATCCGATGATCCGCAGTTGTGGCATCAGCTTTATTGATAGCTACTACCCGCAGAAGGGTCGCTGGTTCTGTCCTTACGCAGTCAAAGGTGAGGACGGGAAGATTGAGAGGCGTATCATCGGCAATGCCAGTCACGATTACCTGAAGGACGAATGGTTCATCGAGGCCCTGAAGGCCGATAGCAACTATTGGTCAAGACCGTTCTTCGATTCTTCCGACTCCATTACGCCGTTGGTGTCATATATGATGCCTATCAAGGATAAACAGGGAAAGACGGTGGCTATTCTTGGGGCTGACTTGTCGCTGAGCCGGATCCGAGAACAATTGTTTGGCGGACTATATTCTGAGGACGACACCATCAATATCCAAGTTGGAAACGGACGTAGGAATGGCGGGGATCTTCGTGACGGTGGCTTCATCAACTTCGATTGGCGGGGCGTGACGAAGAAATTCATCATCGACGATGATGGAACGTTCATTGCACATCCCACCAAGGACTATATTATTAAGAAGAATTATTTCGAACTCGCCAAGACAACGAATGACACCATCGACGATCACGTTGGTCATCAGATGGTGACAGGCGGGATGGGTACCTATAATGAGAAGCATGGAATCATCCCAAAGTCGTTCAAAATCTTCGACAGCGACTCCTGGACGTCCTACGTGTTTTATGAACCAGTCAAGTTTACCCATTGGAGTATTGCCTCTGTCGTTCCAAATATCATGATCGATCTGATTGCCGTTGGCATTGCAGTTATCATGCTTCTGCTGATTGCCCTTGCCTTGTTGGTTACCCGTATCTTCGGACGCATCATCATCAAGCGAGCCGTCAAGCCGCTCAAGGCATTGGTGTCCTCGACAAACGAGGTGGCAAAGGGAAACTTCTCGGCACCGTTGCCGGTCATCAAGCATCATGATGAGATATGCCAGTTGCGCGACTCTTTTGAGTCGATGCAGCACTCGCTGACGCATTATGTGGATGAACTCAAGTCGACGACGGCCTCAAAGGCCGCTATTGAGAACGAGCTGAAGGTAGCACATGACATTCAGATGTCGATGCTGCCGAAAACCTTCCCGCCGTATCCTGAGCGCGATGATATCGATATCTACGGTTTCCTGAAACCTGCCAAGGATGTGGGTGGCGACCTGTTCGACTTCTATATCCATAATGAAAAGCTGTTCTTCTGCATCGGCGATGTCTCTGGTAAAGGTGTTCCTGCCTCATTGGTGATGGCGGTCACCCGCTCGCTGTTCAGGAATATCTCAGCCCATACGGCAGAACCAGAGCAGATTGCCTATACGCTCAATGAGGCATTGGCCGATGGAAATGAAACGGCGATGTTCGTCACAGCCTTCATCGGCGTCCTTGACCTTGAGACGGGTCTTATGCGCTATTGCAATGCAGGCCATAACAATCCGCTAATCATCGGAAAAGAGGTCTGTATGCTTGATTGCGATGCCAACCTGCCGCTTGGCGTGATGGACGGTGTGACATTTGAGAAGCAGGAGATGGTCGTCGAACCGCAGACCACTATATTCCTTTATACCGACGGACTCAACGAGGCCGAGGATATCCGACATGACCAGTTCGAAATCGAGCGTGTCATGGATTTGGCCACATCGTTGGTAAAAGAAGGACAAGACCAACCTACCACTATCATCCAGAAAATGACAGAGGCTGTTCATGTCTTTGTGGGTGAGGCAGAACAGAGTGATGACCTGACGATGCTGGCGATCAAGTATTTAAAGGAGTCAGGAGTCAGGAGACAGGAGTCAGGAGACAGGAGTCAGGAGTCAGGAGTCAGGAGACAGGAGTCAGGAGTGAAGGAGTAAAGGAGAGAAGGAGTAAAGGAGTTGGGAAATCAAAAAAATAATGAATATGTACGTCAGGTAGCCGAACAGAAATATGAGTTCGGCTTCACGACGGATGTACATACTGAAATCATCGAGAAAGGCCTGAACGAGGACATCGTCAGACTGATCTCTGCCAAGAAGGGGGAACCCGAATGGATGCTTGAGTTCCGCCTCAAGGCTTTCCGCTTTTGGAAGGAACAGACGGAGCCCACATGGGGACATGTCCATGTGCCGCCTATTGACTACCAAGCCATCAGTTACTATGCCGACCCGACTGCTAAAAAAAGGAGTCAGGAGTCAGGAGACAGGAGTCAGGAGTTAGGAGACAGGAGTCAGGAGTCGGGAGACAGGAGTCAGGAGATTGACCCTGAATTGGAAAAGACATTCGACAAGCTGGGCATTCCTTTGGAGGAGCGCCTCGCCCTGAGTGGCAATACGGCTGTCGATGCCATTATGGACTCTGTCAGCGTAAAGACCACTTTTAAGGAGAAACTGCGTGAGAAAGGGGTCATCTTCTGTTCGATAGGCGATGCCATCAAGGAGCATCCCGATCTGGTGCGCGAATACCTTGGTAGTGTGGTGCCTTATCGTGATAATTTCTTTGCAGCCTTGAACAGTGCCGTATTCAGCGACGGTTCCTTTGTCTATATCCCCAAGGGCGTGCGTTGTCCGATGGAGCTCAGTTCCTACTTCCGCATCAATGCCCGCAACACAGGACAGTTCGAACGCACGCTCATCATTGCCGACGACGATGCCTACGTTTCTTATCTTGAAGGCTGTACGGCTCCGATGCGAGATGAGAACCAATTGCATGCTGCTATTGTGGAGATCATCGTGAAGGACAGGGCAGAGGTGAAGTACTCCACCGTCCAGAACTGGTATCCTGGCGATGAGAACGGTAAGGGTGGCGTGTTAAACCTCGTGACGAAGCGTGGAGACCTGCGTGGTGTAGACTCCAAACTCTCCTGGACACAGGTGGAGACAGGTTCGGCCATCACGTGGAAATATCCCTCCTGTATATTAAGAGGTGACAACTCTCAGGCTGAGTTCTATTCTGTCGCTGTGACGAACAACTATCAGGAGGCTGATACTGGTACGAAGATGATTCACATCGGCAAGAACACGAAGTCGACCATCATCTCAAAGGGTATCTCGGCAGGCCACTCCCAAAACTCATATCGCGGTCTGGTGCGTGCTGCTGCTACGGCTGACAATGCCCGCAACTACTCCAGCTGCGACTCATTGCTCTTGGGCTCTGACTGTGGTGCCCATACCTTCCCCTATATGGATGTCCACAACGATACCGCCATCTTCGAACATGAGGCAACCACCTCGAAGATCAGTGAGGACCAGCTCTTTTACTGCAATCAGCGTGGCATCCCCACCGAGCAGGCTGTCGGCCTCATCGTCAACGGCTATGCCAAGGAGGTGCTCCAGAAACTCCCGATGGAATTCGCCGTCGAAGCCCAGAAACTATTAAGTGTATCATTAGAAGGAACAGTAGGATAAAAGATAAAGACTATGTTAGAGAAGCTATTTGGATTTGATCCCTCCAAAATGACCTTGCGCAAGGAGGTGATAGGTGGCATTACCACCTTTTTGACGATGGCCTACATCTTAGCCGTCAACCCCAGTATTCTTTCAGCCACAGGTATGGATGCAGGAGCAGTGTTTACCACCACATGTATCTCGGCAGTAGTAGCCACCCTGGTGATGGCGCTCTATGCCAAGTTGCCTTTTGCCTTGGCTCCCGGCATGGGACTGAATGCCTTCTTTGCATTCACCGTCGTACTGACCATGGGCTATTCGTGGCAGTTTGCGCTCACCGCCGTCCTGATAGAAGGACTGATTTTTATCCTGCTGACCATAACAGGTTTGCGCCAGCATATTGTCAATGCGATCCCTCTGGTGATGCGACGTGCCATCAGTCCTGGCATCGGACTCTTTATCGCTTTCGTAGGACTGAAGGGTGCGGGTATCGTCACCTCTTCGGAATCTACATTTATCACACTGGGCAATCTGCACGACCCTGCTGTGCTACTTAGTATCTTTGGCATTATACTGACGGCAGCCCTCTTGGTAAGGGGCATTACGGGTGCCTTGCTTATTGGTATCCTGACGACTACCATCGTAGGTATTCCCTTAGGTATTACCAATTTTACCGGCATCATGTCGATTCCCCCATCCATCAGCCCCATCTTCTGGCAGTTTGAGTGGCACAATATTCTCACGGTAGATATGGTTGTGGTGGTACTCACATTCCTGTTTATCGATATGTTCGACACCATCGGCACCTTGATTGGCGTATCCAACCGTGCAGGTATGGTGGATGACAACGGCAATGTGAAGAACCTGAATCAAGCCTTCATGGCTGATGCCATCGGTACTACTTTAGGTGCCATGCTGGGTACATCGACGGTAACGACATACGTTGAGAGTGCCTCTGGTGTGAACGTAGGTGGACGTTCTGGACTGACCAGCTTTACTGCCGCCATCTGCTTTGCTGTGGCATTGCTCTTCGCGCCTCTGTTCCTGGCTATTCCTGAACAAGCTACAGCTGCGGCACTGATATTGGTAGGCGTGATGATGATGTACGACATCCGCAAGGTTGATTTCTCCAATTATGTTACGGCAATACCTTGTTTTATCTGCATCGTGCTCATGCCGCTTACCTATAGCATCTCTGATGGTATTCTGATGGGTGTGATTTCATATGTGCTGATCCATCTGTTATCAGGCACGTTTAAAGATAAGGACGAGCGCAACAATATGAACTGGGGCACCATCCTTCTGGCCATATTGTTCATCTGCCGCTACGCATTCCTATAGTTCTCGAAGCTAAATGATAATAATATGTTAGAGGTAAAAAATCTACACGCCAAGATAGGCGACAAAGAGATATTGAAGGGCATCGACCTCGTGATTAACGACGGTGAGACGCATGCCATCATGGGGCCCAACGGTTCTGGTAAAAGTACGCTGAGTGCCGTGCTTGTGGGCAATCCGCTCTATGAAGTGACGGAAGGCGAGGCTTATTTCAACGGCAAGAACCTGTTGGAGATGAAACCAGAGGACAGGGCGCATGAGGGATTGTTCTTGAGTTTCCAGTATCCTGTGGAGATTCCTGGGGTCTCGATGACAAACTTCATGAAGGCGGCCATCAATGAAAAGCGCAAGTATCAGGGCTTGGATCCGATGAATGCGGCAGAGTTTCTGAAGTTGCAGCGCGAGAAGCGGAAGATCGTGGAACTCGACTCAAAGCTGGCAAACCGTAGTGTGAACGAGGGCTTCAGCGGTGGTGAGAAGAAGCGCAACGAGATTTTCCAGATGGCGATGCTGGAACCCAAACTGAGCATCCTCGATGAGACAGACTCAGGCCTCGATGTCGATGCAATGCGTATTGTGGCCGATGGCGTGAATAAACTCCAGACGCCTGAGACATCGTGTATCGTCATCACCCACTACGACCGTCTGCTGGAGATGATTCGTCCACAGTTCGTGCATGTGCTCTACAAGGGGCGTATCGTGAAAACTGGCGGTCCAGAACTCGCCAAGGAGATTCAAGAGCATGGCTACGATTGGATTAAAGAGGAGATAGGGGAAGAGTAAGAAATAATTAGTAATTAGAAATTAGGAATTAGTAATTATGATTACTTCAGAGCAGCAATACATCGATCTCTATGAGCAGGCGAGGCAGGTCATCTTTGATCATGCTCCTGAGGCGATGAACGCCGTAAGGGACGAGGCCTTTGAGGACTTCCGCAGGCAAGGCTTCCCGTCGAAAAAGGTGGAGCGGTATAAATACACCGATATGCAGAAACTTTTTGAGCCAGACTATGGTGTAAACCTGAATCGCTTGCAGATTCCTGTCGATCCCTATGAGACTTTCCGCTGCGATGTGCCCAACCTCTCAACAAGTCTCTATTTCGTCATTAACGATTCATTCTTTCGTGGAGAGAGGAGTGTGGAGGGAGGAGGGAGAATACCCTATTCCAATCCAAAACTCCCAGAGGGTGTGGTGATAGGTTCATTGAATGAACTATCCTCACTCCACACTCCACACTCCACACTCCTCGAAAAATATTACGCCAAACTGGCTAAGACCAGCGATGATGCCGTCACGGCACTCAACACCATGCTGGCACAGGATGGACTGCTGGTTTACGTACCTAAGAACGTGAAAGTTGATCGCGCCATCCAGGTTATCAACATCCTGAAAGCCCCCTCCAACCTCCCCCAACGAGGGGAGGCTATGATGATGAACCGTCGTGTGCTCATCGTGCTTGAGGAGAGTGCCGAAATCAAAATGCTGTTCTGCGACCATACGGCCGACGACCGTAACTTCCTTGCCACACAGGTCATTGAGGCATACGTTGGTGAAAATGCATCGCTCGATCTCTATTGCTTAGAGGAGACGCATTATAAAAATGTACGCGTGAGCAATGTCTATATCGACCAGCAGGCCAACAGTCGTGTGAACCACAATGTGATTACCCTGCACAACGGCGTTACCCGCAACAAACTTGACCTGACTTTCAGCGGCGAGGGAGCCGAGTGCCAATGCTATGGCTGTGTGATTGCCGACAAGCAGCAGCACGTGGATAATAACACGTTAATCACCCACAAAGTGCCTCACTGCACCAGCAACGAACTCTATAAATACGTGCTCGACGACCAGTCTACAGGTGCCTTTGCAGGTCGTGTGCTAGTGGAGCATGGTGCCCAGAAGACTTCGTCGCAGATGACCAATCAAAATCTGACAGCTACCAAAGAGGCACGTATGTACACCCAGCCGATGTTGGAGATCTATGCCGACGATGTGAAGTGTGCCCACGGCTCAACCGTAGGCCAGCTCAACGATGCAGCCCTCTTCTATATGCGCCAGCGAGGCATCTCCCTCGAAGAGGCCAAACTGCTCCTGCAGAATGCCTTCATCAACGAAGTCATCGACCACATGGCGCTCGAACCCCTCCGTGATCGTCTCCATTATCTGGTGGAGAAGCGTTTCCGTGGAGAGTTAAACAAATGCGCTGGCTGCAGGCTGTGTAAGTAATAAAGGAGTAAGGAGAGAAGGAGTAAGTAGAAATGTACGATATAAATAAGGTTCGCGAGGATTTCCCAATTCTGTCAAGGGAGGTATATGGTAAGCCATTGGTCTACCTTGACAATGCCGCTACGACGCAGAAGCCGCTATGTGTGCTTGATGCGATGAGGGATGAGTATCTCAATGTGAATGCCAATGTGCATCGTGGGGTACATTATCTGAGTCAGCAGGCGACGGATCTGCACGAGGCAGCCCGCGAGAAGGTGCGGGAGTTCATCAATGCCAAGAAGATTGAGGAGATTGTCTTCACCCGTGGAACAACGGAGGCCATCAACCTCGTGGCCAGTTCTTTCTGTGAGAGTCAGATGCAGCCAGGCGATGAGGTGCTCGTCACGGAGATGGAGCACCATTCGAATATCGTATCCTGGCAGTTGCAGGCCATGAAGCGCGGTATTGTCGTCAGGCATATCCCTATCACCGATGACGGCCGTTTAGTTTGTTGCCATAATATGGCAACATACCTGACGGAACGCACTAAGCTCATCAGCGTCGCCCATGTCAGCAATGTCCTCGGAACGGTGAACCCCGTTGAGGAGATTATCAAGATCGCCCATGCTCACGACATCCCTGTTTTAGTCGATGGTGCCCAGAGCGCTCCCCACTTCAAGGTGGATGTGCAAGCAATGGACTGCGACTTCTTCGCTTTCAGCGGTCATAAGATGTACGGCCCTACGGGCATTGGTGTGCTCTATGGCAAGGAGGAATGGCTCGAAAAACTGCCTCCCTATCAGGGCGGAGGTGAGATGATCGACAAGGTGACGTGGGAGAAGACCACCTTCGAGCGTCTGCCATTTAAGTTCGAGGCAGGCACCCCTGACTATATTGCTACTCACGGTCTCGCCAAGGCCATTGAGTACATCGAGTCTCTTGGCTTCGACGCTATCCAACAGCATGAACAGGAACTCACCCGTTACTGTATGGAGCAGCTGATGACTATTCCTGATATGCACATCTACGGCCCGAATCTCACAAAAGGGACAGTCCCTATTGTGACTGTCCCCAGTGTGCGAGACGCTGTTGTTTCGTTTAACGTTGGCTCTATCCACCACTTGGATATGGGCACACTTCTTGACCGTCTGGGTATTGCCGTCCGCACAGGTCATCACTGTGCCCAGCCTCTGATGGATAGATTGGGAATCAGTGGCACTGTCCGTGCCTCGTTTGCCCTTTATAACACCAAGGAAGAGATTGATGTCCTTGTGGCAGGCATCCGTCGTGTAGCGCAAATGTTCTGATGCTGAAAAATAATTACTATATTGGCAAGATTGAGGCTGGCTGTGATGAAGCCGGACGTGGTTGTCTGGCAGGCAGTGTCTATGCCGCTGCTGTCATTCTGCCTAATGACTATCAGAACGACCTGCTCAACGACTCCAAACAACTGACAGAGAAGCGACGTTATCAACTACGTGAGATTATCGAACGTGATGCCGTTGCCTGGGCAGTGGGAATCGTTACTCCCGAGGAGATTGACAAGATCAACATCCTCAACGCCTCCATTCTTGCGATGCATCGTGCCTTGGATCAGCTGAAGGTTCGTCCTGAGGCCATCATCGTCGATGGCAATCGCTTTAAGCCCTATAACAAAATCCCACACACCACCATCGTCAAAGGCGACGGCAAATACCTCTCCATCGCCGCAGCAAGTATTCTCGCCAAGACGTATCGTGATGACTATATGAACCGTCTCGCTGAGGAATATCCCCAATACGACTGGCGCTCGAACAAGGGCTACCCCACGAAGAAACATCGTGAGGCCATCAAGCAGTTCGGCATTACACCCTATCATCGCAAGAGCTATAATCTCCTCGGCGACGGACAACTCTACTTCGATTTTTGACGATGTAGAATTATTTGGATATCGGCTTCATTTCTAACGTTTGTCAACAAAATTCAAAACAGTTCGGTTGACTTTACCCCTTCTGTATCTCACTGGTATTCAAGCAGTTGCAAAGTTTTGGTTTTGAACTAAGGAAAGCTGGACTTTAACGGCAGTAAACTGGGAGTTTAGTTAGGGGAAACTCCCACTTTGGACTATCTAAAGTCCATCCTTTCTCCATGTTTTCTTACTTTGTAAAACGATTTCAAAATTCAAAACTATATTTGTAACGCCAATAGTGGGATAATGGGATAATGGGATTCGGGTAGGTATTAGTGAGAAGATGAAAGTGGGAGCTAATGATTCTAATGAAATGTTAATTAATTTAACATATATACTATTATAGCATCACACTTCCTTCCTCAAACCCTACCAATTCCCATTTTCCCATTATCCCACTTTCTACAACCATATTCTTAAAATAGTCATCCATCAGTTTCACAAATTTGTTAACTTGATGTTGCAAAGATAATCTCTTTTATGAATAATAAACCGTTGAGACGCAGGGTTTTTTGTTTTTTTATTATTAAACAATGTTATTCGTCACCGCTATATTCTTTTTATTTAGTATCTTTGCACCGCAATTAAGAAACGTACGTTTAAACAAGTAATAAGATTATGGCAAAGAAAGCACTTTTGATGATTCTCGACGGATGGGGAATCGGTAAGCATGGTAAGGGTGACGTGATCTTCAATACGCCGACACCTTACCTCGATCTGTTAACAGCAACATCAGCCCACTCTCAGCTGGCAGCTTCAGGTGAGGATGTCGGTCTGCCCGACGGTCAGATGGGTAACTCTGAGGTGGGTCACCTCAATATCGGTGCCGGACGCATCGTGTATCAGGATCTTGTGAAGATCAACCGCGCCTGCAAAGACGGCTCTATCATGGAGAATCCCCAGGTGAAGGCTGCCTACACCTACGCTAAGGAGAACAATAAGAAACTGCATCTGATGGGTCTGACCTCTGACGGTGGTGTGCACTCAAGCCTCGACCATCTGTTCAAGCTCATCGAGATCGGTAAGGCTTACGGCCTGAACAACCAGGTGTTTGTACATTGCTATATGGACGGCCGTGACACCGACCCACACTCTGGTATAGGCTTCATCCAGCAGATTACAGATGTTTGTGCTGCTAATGGTGCTGCCATCGCCTCTATCGTAGGTCGTTTCTACGCGATGGACCGCGATAAGCGTTGGGAACGTGTGAAGGAAGGCTACGACCTGATCGTCAACGGCGTTGGTAAGCAGGCTACGGATATGGTGAAGGCCATGGAGGAGAGCTACGAAGAGGGCGTGACTGATGAGTTCATCAAGCCTATCCACAACTCGAAAGTCAACGGTACTATCGAGGAGGGCGACGTCGTCATCTTCATCAACTTCCGCAACGACCGTGCAAAGGAGATGACTATCGCACTGACTCAGGAGGATATGCCTGAGCAGGGTATGAAGACCATTCCAGGATTGCAGTACTACTGCATGACACCATACGACGCCAACTTCAAGGGTGTTCACATCCTCTTCCCGAAGGAGAACGTGGAGGACACACTGGGCGAGTACCTGAGCAAGCAGGGCAAGAAGCAGCTCCATACCGCTGAGACAGAGAAATACGCTCACGTCACCTTCTTCTTCAACGGTGGCCGCGAGGCTCCATACGATGGCGAGGACCGTATCCTCGTGCCCTCTCCGAAGGTGGCTACCTACGACCTGAAGCCTGAGATGAGTGCCTACGAGGTAAAGGACAAGCTTGTTGGGGCCATCAATACTCAAGAGTACGATTTCATCGTGGTGAACTTCGCCAATGGTGATATGGTGGGCCACACGGGTGTCTACAACGCTATCGCCAAGGCTGTCTGGGCCGTTGACAACTGCGTCCGTGAGGTCATCGAGGCTGCCAAGGCCAACGACTACGAGGCTATCATCATCGCCGACCACGGTAATGCCGACAACGCCATCAACCCCGATGGTACTCCCAATACCGCTCACTCTCTGAACCCCGTTCCGTTCATCTACGTGACCAACAACAACTCGGCCACTGTGAAGGACGGTCGTCTGGCTGACGTGGCTCCCTCCATCCTCCACATCATGGGTCTGGAGCAGCCTTCAGATATGACGGGTGAGAACCTGATCAGCGACTAATGTGGAATAGACCATGGTCCATGAAAGAAGGCTTCCTCATCGGAGGAGGCCTTCTTGCGGCTGGTCTGGCACTGGAATTAAGTGTCGGACAGGTCAAATGGGATGCTTTCGCCTGGCCTGTCAACGGCTATGTGTTCGGAGGTTTCCTGGCGCTGATAGCGATAGCCTTTCTGCTGAGGAAGAAGGTCTATGCCTTCCAGTTCATCGGAACCTATCAGGCTGCCATCCCTGCGATGGTATATGCCGTCGTGCTGACGATTATCATGGGACTGACGCGCCAAAAGGTTGGTGGCAGCTGGCTGAACGATATGCTGTCGTTCTGGCCCTTCGTGCTCATCTATGTCTATATCGCTGTCATCCTCGGCGTCATTATCCTGCGCAGAACTGTCAACTGTCCGCTCGGCCGAAGGACGCTTGCTACCAACGGGACGCAAGAATTGTCAACTGTCAATTTAAAAAGGGATATTCCCTTTTTACTAAACCACTTAGGACTCTTCCTCGCCCTCACCACTGCCACCCTCGGCAATGCCGATATGCAGCGGCTGAAAATGATTACTGCCATCGGAGAACCCGAGTGGCGTGCGTTGGATGCAAATGGTGCCGTCAAGGAGATGCCGTTGGCCATCGAACTGAAAAAGTTCATCATGGAGACCTACGACGACGGCAGTCCCAAGCGCTTTGCCTCTGAGATTCAGATTCTGACCAAGACCAAAAAGAACATCGAGACCACAGTCGATGTGAACAAGCCCTACGAAGTGGACGGATGGAAGATCTATCAATATGGCTACGACACACAGATGGGAGCACAGAGTCAGATCTCAATACTTGAACTGGTAAGCGATCCCTGGCTGCCATTGGTCTATACCGGCATCTATATGATGCTGGCAGGTGCAATGTGTATGTTTATCTTTGGGAAGGGAGTTAAAAGGAAGTCAGAATGAACTGGGATTATTTCATCTATTTCGCAATTATTGCGGTACTGCTTTGGGTGGCGGGAGCCTACGCTGCCTGGCGGAACAAGACCGGCATGGCCTATACGGCCACTGTGCTCGGCCTGTTGGTGTTCTTCTCGTTTATCCTCTCCATGTGGATATCCTTGGAGCGTCCGCCCCTACGAACGATGGGTGAAACACGCCTGTGGTATTCGTTCTTCCTGCCCTTGGTCGGACTGATGGTGTATTCCAGATGGAAATACAAGTGGATTCTGTCGTTCTCGACGATCCTCGCCCTAGTGTTCATCTGCGTGAACCTCTTCAAGCCAGAGATACACGACAAGACACTGATGCCAGCTTTGCAGAGTCCTTGGTTTGCACCTCACGTCATCGTCTATATGTTTGCCTATGCGGTGCTTGGGGCAGCAACCGTGCTGGCAGTATTCCTCCTGTTCAAAAAGAAATCCCTTTCCTCTGAGATGGACATCGCCGACAACCTCGTCTATGTCGGCCTCGCCTTCCTGACCGTCGGCATGCTCTTCGGAGCCCTATGGGCAAAAGAAGCTTGGGGTCACTACTGGTCGTGGGACCCCAAGGAAACGTGGGCAGCCATCACTTGGCTTGCTTATCTCGTCTATGTGCACTACCGCCAACTGCCTCGTCACAAGGAGCGTCTGGCTTTATGGATGCTTATCGGCTCCTTCGTACTCCTGCAGATGTGCTGGTGGGGCATCAATTACCTGCCTTCAGCCCAAGGTTCGAGTGTGCACACTTACAATATGAGTGAATAAACTATTTCTTGCTTCTGTAGAATTTCTCGAGCGTGCGGTAGGCGTTCTCCTTTTCAGGTGAGGCGACTTCGGCAGACTCTACATCGATCTTCATCACAGGAGCGGCATCCAAATTGTCCTTGGTAATGGCCGTCCATTGGGGAAGGCCCTCGCCGTTGGGATTGCCGGTCTTGCAGAAGTTGGCATAGTAAGTGAGGAACAGCTTGGAGATGGCATAGTCCTCTTCCTGCCAGTCGTAGTACTCGTTGGTGTCGAGAGTACCCATCGCATACTCGATATCAGCCGAATGGACGGCACCCAGAGCGATTGCGGGCTGCTGGGCCTCGGCCTTCTTCTCTTCAGCTGTCTTCTCACGGACACCACCTGCCAGCGCACCTACCTTATCGCCCATCTTGGCAGAAACCTGAGGACGCGGGTGCATATAATGATAGCGGTAAACGGGCTGACCTGACTTGGCGTGATAGTCGCAGACCTTCCAAGTGGGGAAGCCGGTGAAGAGGTCAGAGGCGAGGTCGAGTCCCTTCTGGCTCAACACGTCTTCATCAGCGACGATGCCGTAGGCCTCGAAGATCTCATCAGTCATATCACCGAACTGTGCCTTCATGGCATTCTTGTAGTTCTGGAGTGTGGGAGCCTGGCCTCCGAGTGCCTGTGCGGGATGTCCTTCAAGGGAGTTCCAGCCAGCGAGCAACGGCACCTGTGCCTGCTCACCTTTCTCAAACACCTCGTCTGCACTCTCCTTCATAAAGTAGCCGTCGATCACCACATTGGCCATCCCTCTGGGAGGAAGGAGTTTCTGAAGTGAATCAGCACTCAACGCGATGGCATCGGCCAAGCTGGCGATACCAGCCTTCTTCAGCAGTTCTGCACCTGCAGCATCTGCATCGGCCTGTGAAGAGGGCATATACGGCAGCACCTCTGCACCCGAAGACAGCATAGCTCCGGCGATATTGTTCTTGGAGAGCGGCGAACACATCAGGAGCGAGACAGAGAACGATCCAGCCGACTCACCTACGATGGTAATCTTCGCAGGATCACCGCCAAAGGCTTCGATATTATCCTTCACCCACTGGATGGCAGCCACTTGATCCAGGAAACCATAGTTACCGCTTCCTTTGTAGTCAGATGCAGCTGTAAGTTCCGGATGGGCAAAGAAGCCGAACACGCCTTCACGATAGTTGGCCGTCACGCCGATCACGCCCTCCTTGGCGATGGAGGAACCGTCGTAACGGGGCTCGCTTCCCGAACCAGCCATCAGTCCACCACCATTAAAATAAATAAGTACAGGAAGAGCGTCAGCTGTCGTAGCTGCAGTAGTCCAGATATTCAGATAGAGGCAGTCCTCGCTACGCTTGGGACCACGAAACGCCATATCGCCGAAGACATCGAGCTGCATAGGGTCGTCGCCAAACCACAAGGCCTCACGAACACCTTCCCAAGCCTGCAGCGGCTGGGGTGCCTTCCAACGGAGTTCGCCAATAGGGGCCTGTGCGAAGGGAACGCCCATAAACTTTTTCACGCCGTCCTCTTCGAAACCTTTGAGGATGCCATACTGAGTTTTCACTTGAAGGGTGACTTCCGCAGCCTTCTTCTCTGTGCAAGCGCTAAAGGTCGCGAGACAAGCGATGGCAAGCATCGCAAATGATTTGGTTTTAGTCATAACTTTATCTGTTTATTGGTTTCACTCGGCAAAATTACGCAATAATTGCCATATAATCATTGCATAAAGTGTTAAATAAGTGTAATACTTGGCAAAAACATTGTACTATGTATTGCAAGGTACTAATATTTTACCTATCTTTGCAGCCGGAATCATTTAATACGCAAGCAAATGAATATCGAGAATGCCAAGTCACAGATGCGGAAAGGGATGCTGGAGTACTGCGTGTTGCTGCTCCTGAAGCACCGTCCTTCGTATGCCAGTGACATTATCCAACAACTGAAGAAAGCGGAACTGCTCGTGGTGGAGGGAACGCTCTACCCGCTGCTCACCCGCCTGAAGAACGACGGACTGCTGCACTACGAGTGGCAGGAATCAACGCAGGGACCTCCCCGCAAGTACTATGCCCTCAGCCCTGAGGGCGAACAGTTTCTCGAAGGCCTCGACAGCGCCTGGACGGAACTCGCCAACACCATTAATTATCTTAAGATCATCCACCCCCAACTATTAGAAGTAAAAAAGTAAAAAGGTAAAAAAGTAAAGATATGAAGAAGAACATTACCATCAACCTTAGTGGGCGACTCTTCCAGATCGATGAGGATGCCTATGAAATGCTGCAGAAATACATCGAGTCGCTCCGTTCCTCATTCGGAAAGCAAGAGGGCTGCGATGAAATCGTCAACGACATTGAGGCCCGCATCGCGGAATTGTTTACAGAACTGAACCAACAAGGCATCGAGGCCATCACCATCGACCATGTGAAGAACATCATCACTCGTATAGGCAAGCCAGAGGAACTGACAGATTCCGAAGGAACTGATAACGAGAAGCAGGGCGATGGAAAAGACGGACATAAGTATGAGTCTTTCCGCTCGGCTGCCCAGGATATATGTGATAATGTACGCGCAAGGACTGCCGGCAAGAAGCTCTACCGTAACCCTAATGACAAGATGGTGGCAGGTGTGCTTTCAGGCCTGGCTGCCTACACGAATTCAGACGCTGTCTGGTGGCGACTGCTCACCATGCTGCTCGTCTTGTTATATGGTGTGGGCATCATCGCCTACATCGTGCTGGCCATTATCGTGCCTGAGGCGAAGACACCAGAACAACTGTTGCAGATGGAAGGCAAGGAAGTGACGCCCCAGAATCTGGCAGATGTTGTAGTAGAGAACAAGCAGACGGCACGACCCAACCGCGGATGCTTGGGTACGATCCTGTTCGTGTTATTCTCAATCGTCGCTGCCTTCTTCGTGGTCATCGCCTCGATAGTAGGGGTAGGACTGTTGATTTCCCTGTTGCTCGTTATCGTGTCACTTGTCATTGTCTTTACCGTTCCTTCGGCAACTCATGTGAGCCTGCCCTTCGACATTGGGTATCTGAATCTGGGCGAACTGATCAACATCCATCCCTGGGTGGTGATTGTCTTCATCGTCGGTGTGCTGCTCGCCCTCTCCATACCCCTCTATGCCATCGGCCACATGCTATTCTCCAGAGCCGGCAAGGTGCAACCCATGAGCATCGGACAGCGCATCCTGTGGATTGTACTGTGGGTAGCGTCGCTGTGCTGTCTCTTCCCCGCACTCATCTGGATTCAGCAGCAGGAGAAAACGCATTATAATGTAGAAATGGAGGAGATCTATTCCTATCAAGGTGTGACGATGAGCCATCAGGACAAGCGTTTCCTGCGCAAGGGCGGCTGGGACCTGATCAAAGCAGAGAACTGCGACCACTATACGTACAGCGGATACTATAACGGCAATCATAATGTGCGCTTCCTGGATGTCTATAATGAGAATTGTGAGCAAGTGTTTCAGGCAGAGCGTAAGGAGGCCGTTGAGCCTGGCGTATATCGTCTGGACTGTGCAGTCAGAGCGGAAGGTCCCGGACCCTGCGTATATGCCATCGGCGACAGCACGATGCTCAAGTCCATCCCTGTTTATGAGCAGCCCCAAAACGGTGTGCCTGATATGGGTTGGTTTAACATCAGCATCGACAACATCCTGGTCACTGGCAACTCCATAGCCTACGGCCTTTCTTCCGATGAAGACTTCACGGGCCAGCCCTGTCGCGCCCAGTGGTTCTCTGCCACAGACTTCAAACTCATCCGCATAGGTGATCTGCCGAAGAAGTAATAAAAGTTTTTTGAAAAAAGTTCAGGGAAGTGCGAGATATTTCCCTGAACTTGTCGTATAACAAGTAGAAGTGAGACAACTGACAGAACAGCAGATCGTGGAAGCCGTCCGGCGAGGACGGCGCGAGGGGCAGGACGCATTGGTCTGTCGCTATGCTGAGCGAGTGTTTGCGATGATAGTCCGCCAAGTGTCTGACGTGATGGATGCCGAGGAACTGGCACAGGACACCTTCCTGAAAGCCTTCAGCCACATCGACAGTTACGACCCGCAGAAGGCATCGCTCTCTACCTGGCTCTGCCGTATCGCCTACCGTCTGACGCTCGACTTCCTGAAACGCCGCCGTCCGTCCATCGTCCCCATCGAGGACAGCGAGGTATGGCAGACGGACATCAGCGACGAGCAGTTGGAGTCGGAACTCTCATCAGGACGCGAAGAGCGCATCCAGCGACTGCAGGAGATCATAGACGAACTGCCAGACGAAGAGCGGATGCTGCTGACGCTCCATTACTTCGAAGACCGTCCGCTGTCGGAGATCGCCTACATTACAGGCATCGAGCCAGGCCCCCTAGCCAACCGCCTCTATCGGACAAGAAAGAAACTCTTATTGAAATTAAAAGATTAAAAAATAGAAGATTGAAGAATTAAAATTGAGATGAACGAAAGATATAAGGACACGGACCTGCGCGAGGCATTGCGACGCAAGTATGCCGATACGCCCAAGCTGCCTGCCGACTTCATGACGAAGATGCGACAGCAGACGGAGCCTGAGCCAGCCAGAAGAGTGATGCTCTGGCGCTGGGTGGCCGCCGCAGCGTGTCTTATTATGATAATAGGTATAGGGTATCAGTTCAGCCGGATTTGGAATCCGGCTGACGGGAGAAGCGAATTTGAAATTCGCAACTCAACTCTGTCGAATTACAAATTCGACAGAACGAAGACGGGCGGAAGCCTGACGGCAAAGCAAGGAAAGTCGGAGTCAGATGCCTATTCGCCGACAGTCCGCCAAGCCCGGACGGTCAGTCCGCCTAGCCCGGACTCACAGTCCGCCCAGCTCGGACTCACAGTCCAGACCGTCCGGACAAACGACAACAAGGCTTCAAAGGTCGATGGAAGCGTAATGAAAGCCCCAGCGCAGCCTATTGTTGGGCCCGTCGCAGTAGATGGAAACCTGCACTATGCTGCCTATGTTCCAGCGGAAGACTCCGCTTATCAGGCCCCCAGCCGTATGGACGAGTTCATCGCCAAGATGGCTGACTATAATAAGGTAAAGGCAGTGACACTTGACTGCACCCCAGATGACGGCGACTGTACCGTTGTCAGCACGGCCTACGTCTTCGATGACAAACAGGAGCTGGACCTCTTCGGCCGACTGTTGCAAGCCGCCTGCTGGTACGACTCAAAGACACCTGGCTATCTCCTTACCTTCTCCCACCAGCAGTTCTTCTTCACCCTGAAGGATCTGCACAAGAACGAAAAGTACCTCTGGATAGCAGAGCGCATCATTGGTGGGCGCATCCTGCTCTACAGTACCCACTCACCGATAGAGGCTAACGTCTCATCGGCCTGCTTCCAAGAATATCGCGAACAGCTGACGCATACCAACATGAGTACATTACAATTTTAAACGAAGCCGTATGAAAAAAATCTTTTTATTGAGCCTCCTGGCGATGACAGGCCTCACCTATCAGTCGGAAACGACAGGAACCAAGGAGTATGCTAAAAGCGCAGGCATATTCGTGTCGCGTCCTGAAGTCAAGACAGACCAGAATACGAAGAAGACCACCGCTGCGTGGCACATGACGAATATGGAATGGATCAAGGACTATTGCGAAGCCAAGGATGTCGCCATAGAGAAGAACTACCTGAGGCTCTTCCCTGAGATAGCTAACGTGTTGCAGGAAACCAATTCCGTCATACCTATGAGCTGGCGGCTGACGGAGGAGAACAACGAGACGGTGCTCCATTGCTACTTCCGTATGCCTGCCGACGAGGTGACCAACCTGTGGCTGACCTCCGAAGAGACATGTCTTGTGGATCAGGAGACAGGTGCTCAGTATCGTATTCGCCGTACGGAGCCTGATACCTACCGCAAGCACTTCACCGTCAGAGCTAAAAAGGGCGACGTGCTCGACCTGAAGATCTTCTTCGCACCGCTGGCCGAATCGACAAAGGAGGTGAGGATCTATGGTATTCCTAACTGGGGCATGATGGGTATGCCCGTGACCGTCCGCTATCAGGCATTCGCCACGTGGCAGCCTTTGGACTACGACACCATTCCACAGTTCCGTAAGCCCTATGTGCACAAAGAACACATGAGCGAGGATAAACCCTACGACGCACAGAACTGGAACACCTGGAAGGTGATGAGGGATGCGCATCTGATCAAGCCCCTGAAAGATGGTACGATGGCACTGTGGCGCACACCCGAGGCAACCTACCTCGCCATAGGCTTCGAGCAGAACTGGACCACTGAGTACTGGAGTTTCGGACACGACACCAAACTGGTCGATGATAGAGGTCATCAGTACAAGATCCGTGAGATACAGGGTCTTCCTATGGACGAGCTGTTCTTCATGGAGGGCAATGCCGGTGACTATGTGGCCTACGTGCTCGTCTTCGACCCCTTACCCCTGGAACTGACGAAAGTCACCTACATCGTTCCTGAAGGAGAACCCTTCAACGCATGGGGGGCCAACTGGTCGGGCTGTGTGCTCTCCCTCGACGTCCAGGAGCTCCGCGACAACCAGAAACTGTTCAATTATCATCCCAGAATCATCGTAAAATAGTATCTGAATATATGAAAGAGATAAGAATCAACATGTCCCCCAAGGTGTGGATTTACATATTATTGGTAATGATAGTTGTATTTGCAGTTATCATGGGTGTTAGCGCCGCCATAGGAGGTCCAGGGGCTATAGGGGCTAATAAGTATCATATGATAACGCTTTTTGTCTGCATCGCTGCATTCAATTTGGTCCCTGCATACTTTAAACGCAAGACTCATCTTGTTATCACGGATGTTCAGTTGAGAGTGAACGCTCCAGAACCATGGGTCGTACAATTGTCAGGTGTTGATTCTTTTTACGTCGGCAAGTACAAAGGCCGCAAGTTTATTGGCATACGCTATAAAGACAATGTTGAGGCAGGTATCACGGACGAGGAGATTGCCAAGGATCGCAAACAGCGTTTCAAAGCAGCCCTCCAAGGTTATCCCTACGAAGTCTACGTAGGCTTCCTATCGTTGAAACCGCAAGAAATCTGCAATCTGCTGAACGCTCGAATCAAAAAGTAATATGAAGAATCGGGAATGTCCATATTGTCATCAGACTGTATCCCTGAAGCGATGCCTCAAATATCTGCTGAGGGGTACAGACTATGATACCGTTTGCAATCATTGCGACAGGAGCATCAAGTTGGCGAAAGAACCAAGACCAGGGTTTAAGTATAGCTTCATGGCCGGATTCCTAAGCATATACATACCGATGCAAGTATGCTTATACGCCTTCCACACGACGTTTCTCCAGGCTTTGCTTTATAGTTTGCCCTTTGTCATCGTGTGTCTTTCTGTCTTTGCATACCTGACTCTTCATAGTTTATACTTTAGCGGAGATTTATAAGTATTCCAGCCAGTCTACATCCACATAGCCTTGGTTTGTCTCTTCCCTGCATTGGGCGAAGAGGCCGAGCATTACGCCTGTGAAGCCGCCGATGGTTTCGGTACTGAGGAAACGGTACTCCATCTTGGCCAACGGCGTGAAGTTGATGCCGTCTGCCGATGCCATCATGTAGTAGAAGTCACGATCAGAGGTGATACGCAGATAAGCCTGGTTGCCATTCAGTTCAATCTCCTTATCACTATGGCTGGTCTGACCCAATCTCACATTCGACTTGACGAAGAGCCTCCCGTCACGACGCTCGACCACCACATCGTAGTGGTTCAGCGGAGCAGCATAGGCGGTGATGCCAGCCTGCATGCCCTCCGTCAGGTGAGAGAGGTCGAACAAGGCGGTGGCAGAGAAGTTCAGTTCCGTCTGACGACGAGCCACAAACGTAGGCGAGGCTGTCTCGCTGAGATCTGTCGTGCTAGGACGAAGGCGTAAGAAGCCCTGACGCTCCGTCAGCGAGTATTTGGTATAGTCGGCATTGCAGAGGCTCATCCAGCCCATCGGCAAGCCCAGCGAATGATAACTGTCACGAGGTGCCTTTCGCTCCACAAAATTAAAACCTTCTTTTTGTGGATCCTGCGCCATCGGGACCAAGGGCAGCGTCTTGCAATTCATATCCGTCTGCAGCGTGCCGTCGCCGTTCACTACTGGCCAGCCGCCTTCTTCCCATTGCACGGGGGCCAACATCGTCTCGCGGCCCATCACGTGCTGCAGATAGCCGCTGGTACGGTAGCCCAGACAGATCATCCACCAAGAGCCGTCAGGAGCCTGCACCAAGTCGGCGTGTCCGAGTCCCTGGATGTTGCTGTTCTGCATCTTCATATTGAAATGCGAGAGGATGGGGTTGGCAGGATTCGGCTCGTAAGGGCCAAAGAGGCTACGACTGCGCAGGATGTTCACATGGTGGCCATGCTCCGTACCACCCTCAGCCAGCAGCAGATAGTAGTAGCCGTCCTTTTTATAGATATGCGGTCCCTCAGGATAGCGTCCGCCGAGGCCCGTGCCTAAGTGGTGGATCTCGCCAATCTTCCGACCTGTCGTCACATCGATCTCGCAGATCTTGATATCGCCTTCCTTCCAGAGGAAATAGCAGCGGCCATCATCCCAGAAGAGTGTCGGATCACAACTGCCGATGGCGAAGTCTATCACGATGGGCTCCGACCACTCCCCTGCAGGATTGTCCGTCCACACATAGAAATGACGGCGCGAGGGGAATACCGTTGTCACCATATAGAACCGCCCTTCGTGGTAACGGATGGTCGGCGCATAGATACCGCTGTTGCCGTCGGTGCCTTTCAGGTCTACCTGCGAAGGCCGCGACAAACAGTTACCCACCTGTTCCCAGTTCACCAGATCCTTACTGTGGAACACAGGCACACCAGGGAAATACTGGAACGTGCTATTCACCAAATAGAAGCCGTCGCCTGCCCTGCATACACTTGGGTCAGCGTGAAATCCCGGTAGCACAGGGTTCTTGAATCCCTGTGCCTGTCCCATCGTCAGTTGCAATCCTAATACGATGGCTAATGCTATTTTCTTCATCATCTTGTTGATTGGTTTAATCGTAATTATTGAAAGGAGAGGATAAAAGCCACATGGCATCCTTGACGGGG
>JAEEGH010003293.1_pt1 | contig 42679 bp, 31 predicted proteins | sample 9134181 | NCBI WGS metagenome assembly JAEEGH01 (sample SAMN16246544, study PRJNA631951) | gut metagenome | biome: gut microbiome; feature: rumen; material: DP-attached | host: Bos | place: Iran: Karaj | collected 2018-10 | reverse complement strand
AGTAGCCACAGTACCACGACCTGTGATAGAGAACACGTCCTCAACAGGCATCAGGCAGGGCTTGTCGGTAGCGCGAGGAGGCTCCTGGATCCAAGTGTCGCAGGTATCCATCAGCTCAACAACCTTCTGCTCCCACTTCTCAACACCGTTCAGAGCACCAAGTGCAGAACCGCGGATGATTGGGGTGTCGTCCTCGAACTCATACTGAGCGAGAATCTCCTGAACCTCCATTTCAACGAGCTCGAGCATTTCCTCATCGTCGACCATGTCGCACTTGTTCAGGAACACAACCAGACGGGGAACGTTCACCTGACGGGCGAGCAGCACGTGCTCACGAGTCTGAGGCATTGGACCATCAGTTGCAGCAACCACGAGAATAGCACCGTCCATCTGAGCAGCACCAGTTACCATGTTCTTCACATAGTCGGCGTGTCCCGGGCAGTCCACGTGAGCGTAGTGACGATTAGCGGTCTCGTACTCAACGTGAGCGGTGTTAATAGTAATACCACGCTCCTTTTCCTCGGGAGCATTGTCAATCTGATCGAAAGACTTAACCTCAGAGAGTCCCTGCTTTGCCAGAACGGTGGTGATAGCAGCGGTCAGAGTAGTCTTACCATGGTCAACGTGACCAATAGTACCAATGTTTACGTGCGGTTTGGTGCGCACAAATTGCTCTTTAGCCATAGCTTTTCTTTGTTTATTTAATTAAATTAATAATCTGTGTTATTTCTGCTTCACACAATATTACAACTATTTTCAGCAGAAGAGCTGTTACTGAGATTTGAACTCAGGACCTCTTCCTTACCAAGGAAGTGCTCTACCACTGAGCTATAACAGCAGCGTTGTCATTAGAGCGGAAAACGGGGCTCAAACCCGCGACCCCCAGCTTGGAAGGCTAGTGCTCTATCAACTGAGCTATTTCCGCAAGTTTGTTAGTCCGACATGCTGCGAACTGTCCGCAACTAAACTTCTACTGAAGTGGGTGGAGATGGATTCGAACCACCGAAGGTAAAAACCAGCAGATTTACAGTCTGCCCCATTTGGCCACTCTGGTATCCACCCGTGTTTTTCAAACTGTCCTTCTCTGCCGTTGGAGAGCCTCTTGTCGGATTCGAACCAACGACCCCGAGATTACAAATCACGTGCTCTGGCCAACTGAGCTAAAGAGGCAAATCTTTGCAGCCGCGAGGCGCTTGATTTAGGACGTTCTCTAAAACGGCTGCAAAGATACGACGTTTTTTTTAATCTCCAAAATTTTTCGGAGTTTTTTTTATCTGTTACTACGTTTTTCTTTAAATTTCGTGAGCTGGACCTTCAGTGAATCCACACACTGGTCGACACTCTCCTCAAACGTGTCGCATACTTTCTCCACGAAGAACGACTGTCCGGGGACAGCCACCGAGATGCTTGCTTCCTTATTGAGAGCGGTAGCAGGTTTCACTACTTTCAGCTGCACCTCTGCCTTCTGAATTTCTTCTAGTGTTTTTTCCAACTTGGCGACTTTCTTTTCGATAAACGCCTTCAACTGATCGGTAGCGTCAAAATGAATCGACTGAATCTTAATTTCCATAGTTACCAATTTTTATAAGGTTACGCCCGGCGACCTGTTGACTTTCAACTGCGCGGATGGGCTTTTTCATAGACTTTTTTAAGTTGCTCGAACGTGGTGTGCGTATAGATCTCGGTCGTGGCCAGGCTCTCGTGCCCCAACAGTTGCTTCACGCTCTCCAGTCCGGCCTCATGGTTCAGCATGGTAGTGGCAAACGTGTGGCGCAGCACATGCGGTGTGCGTTTCTGCTGAGTGGTAACCCGCCCAAGATGATTTTTCACCATGCGTCTCACCTGCTCGTAGGTCACCCGCTGCCCTTTCCCGGTCACGAAGAAACCTTTCTCCGTACGTTCCACCTGCTCGTCCCTCAGCCTGACGAAGTCGCGAAGTGCCTGTTCCAGTTCTGCTCCGAAGGGAATGATGCGCTGCTTATTGCGTTTTCCTGTAACCTTCAGCTGCCGGTTGTCCAGGTCGACCATCTCGTCGTCGAGCATCACCAGTTCACCGACACGCATTCCGGTTTCATAAAATAATAATATTATGGTACGCGCGCATACATCCTTATATGTATCACCCCACATCTCGGGTTGAAGCAACCGGTCCATATCCTTTTCACGGATAAACTTGGGCAACGGTTTTTCTTTCTTCGGACCTGTTATCGTGTGGGCAGGATCGTTTTCAACCAATCCCTTCTTCAAAGCAAACCGATAGAAAGAGCGCACCGCGCTGAGACGTCCGTTCACGGTGGCAGCGGTCAGCCCACTGTCCATCATGCTTTCCATCCAGTCGCGGATGACGTCAACATCTACCGACTCCCATTCAAGCTCCGTGTTCAGATTCTTGAAATATTCCTCGAACAACCGAAGGCACGACTCGTATTTCAGCACGGTCAGCCGCGAGTAATTCCGCTCGAGCTTCAGATAGTCAAGAAAACGTTCAATCTTCATCACACGGTAAACTTTACTTATTCTGCAGCGAATTTACGCTTTTTTTTCGGAATATCCAAATTTTCGGCCGATTTTTTATATTTGCAACAGAAAATCGGCCTTTTCCCGCGGAAGAAAAGGCCGTTTTTGATTCCGAAACACGTACATGACGGTTCGGAACAAAACAATAAAGGGGGCATGCCAAAGGCAAGCCCCTATCTCGAGTTCTCAAAAAACAAGTCTACTTACTATTATTCCTCTGTCTGGCGAAGCTTCTGAACATAGATAGCATGCTCCATCTTGAGACGTTTCAGAACAGAGGGTTTGTCGAACTGCTGACGACGACGGAGTTCCTTAACTACGCCGGTCTTCTCAAACTTTCTCTTGAACTTCTTCAGTGCTCTCTCGATGTTCTCGCCATCTTTAACTGGTACAATAATCATGCTTTTGCTTTCAATTTTTTATGTTAAACTTCTTGTTATTTTATTGCAGTCTTCAAATTGCGGGTGCAAAATTACTGCTATTTTTCCAAACTGCCAAGTTTTTAAACAAATTTTTATTAGGAAAGCAGAAAAAACGGCAAAAAAAGTGAATTCCTGCCGCTCTTCATCCGGCGAAATCAGGCTATTGGGCGCGTAGCCTGTCTCAACCAGCAGCATTCTTCTTCGTCAAGACAGGGCGACAGCCGGTCGAAGACCATCTGGTGATAGTCGTCAAGCCAATGCCGCTCTTCAGCGGTCAGCATCTCCACCACAATGGGTGCCCTGTCGATGGGACACAGCGTGAGGGGTTCGAAGGTGAGGAACTGTCCGAATTCGGTTTCCGAATGGGGCACAACAAGCAGCGTGTTCTCCGTGCGAACGCCGAAACGGCCTTCCAGATAGATGCCTGGTTCATCGGTGACGGTCAAGCCCGCCACAATGGGGGCCGGTTTCCACTCCATGCGTATCTGGTGGGGACCTTCGTGGACTGACAGGAAGCAGCCAACCCCATGCCCCGTTCCGTGCAGATAGTTCAGTCCCGCACGCCACACCTCTCTGCGGGCAACGGCATCGAGTTGCGTACCTGTAGCGCCTGCGGGGAAAACGAGGTTCTGCAGTTGCAGATGTCCTTTCAGCACCAGCGTATAGACACGGCACTGCTCGGGAGTGACGGGTCCGAGGGCAATAGTTCGGGTAATATCGGTGGTGCCGTCCTGGTAATGGGCACCGCTGTCAAGCAGCAGAAGTCCCTCGGGGCGCAGGGCGACATCGGTCTCGGCCGTAGGTTCATAGTGCACAATGGCCCCATGCTCCTGATAGCCAGCTATCGTGGCAAAAGAGTCACCGCGGAAATGTTCCTGTACGGCGCGCAACTCGTGTAGTTTCTCCGCTACGGAACACTCCGTCAGCGTGGTTTCTCCAGCGTCAATCGTTTTCTGCAACCAGCACAGGAACTTGACCATCGCCACGCCGTCGCGGACCATAGAGCGGTGAAAACCGGCAATTTCAGCGTCGGTTTTCACCGCTTTTAAGAAAGGGATTGGCGACGCCTCGCTTACGATGGGGCGCTCCACCTTTTTATATAGGGTATAGTTCACTTCGTCGGCATCCACCAGAATGTTGTATTCGAAGTAATCCTTCACTCCCTGTCCTACCCGCTCATAGTCGTCCACCGCGACACCTTCGTGTTGCAGGTAGGCAACCACTGCGGAGGATAGTTTCCTGCGGTCAACAAACAGCGTGGCCTTCTTGGTGTCGATGAGCAAATAACTGACGAAGACGGGATTGAACTCCACATCGCTTCCACGCAAATTCAGCGTCCATGCGATATCGTCGAGTGATGCTGCCAGCATTCCATCGGCATGATGCTTACGCAGTTCTCCACGAATCATTGCCAGTTTCTCGCGACAGCTCTTGCCGGCAAGCTCTAGGGGCTGAATCTCTACCGGGTTGGTGGGAATCGGCGGACGATTGGTCCAAATCTGCCGCAGAGGATCAAAATTGGTGCGCAACGTCAGTCCTCCCTCACGCCGCAAGTCGGCGATGAGCCGTTCCACCGACGCGGCACTCCACACCGTTCCGTCGATACCAACCTCCGTACTGCCATTGGCATTCAGCAACTGACGTCCTATCCATTGGGCAATAGACGGCGTTCCCTCCACTTTGAGTTTCATCAACTGGAATTCCGTTCCCGCCAACTGCTCGGCAGCAGCAATAAAATAGCGGCTGTCGGTCCAAAGGGCAGCGCTGTTCATCATCACCACTGCCGTTCCTGCCGACCCGTTGAATCCGCTAATCCACTCACGTCCCTTCCAGTGGTCGGGGACGTATTCTCCGTTATGGGGGTCAGTACTTGGAAAGATAAATGCGCCGAGATGCTCCCGCTGCATCACCTCACGTAAGTCGCTGAGCCGCTGACTGATGATATTTGCCTGATTCATAACCAACAACTTATCTGTGAGAAGCATTCAGCCTTTGCCGGTAGGAATAGGCAAACCATATACAGAGGAGAAGGGCAGCAAGCACCACAATGAATCCCCACAGCAGCATGGAGTTGTCGTCGGAACCGGCGTTCCCTCCAGCCACGAAGTCTTGCAGCTGGGCCGCAGAGTCTTCCACCGCGTCTTTCACCTGCACGGCAGTATCGGCCACTTCTTTCTTCACCTGCTCAGCGGTGTCAATCACCCTACGGGGAATCCTCGGCCTACGAGATTGCCCTGGGACGATAATGTCTAAAAAAGTCATGTTCATAAGGGTTAAGTTTATAAGTTTTTAAGTTTATTAGTTGCTAATATGAATGGAGAAAAGTCACGAACAGCAGCAGGAGCAGCAGTCCCGCAAGGAAACTGATGGCATTGCAGAGCACGCTATAGGCGAGGGCCCTCTTCCACTTTCTCAGGAAGGCATAATACCAGAGGGCCTCGACAGCCACGACCACAAGCTCGCCCACGAGAACGGTCATGTCGTCGGCTTCGAGATAAAACAAGGAGAGGTTCAGCGGCACATTGGTGAGCACATTGACGAACGCCGACAGCCACAACACCCGTTTCTGCCGCTCTCCCATCAGGAGCAGCACGCCCAACTCGATAAGAATCGTCAGCAAAAGGGCTATCAGCAATATCAGGGCCAGTTCTATTGTCATGAAGTGAATGTGGAAAGCAGGTAACCAGGTATTAGCGCAGCAGCCAACAGTCCGAAGGCAAGTCCTTCCCTGCCCTTCAGCAGGCCATTGGCCCAATAGAGTGTCACAGGCATGGTGCAGTTCACGGCAAACAGTCCCGTCAGCATTATCGCCCTTTCAGAACTACGGCATAGCAGGCATCCCGACACGACGACCAGCACCGCCGCGAGCATCAACAATATCCCTATCCGTCGGGCCAGCCATCCGCCAGCCATCTTGCCCAGCATGGCCGTCAGACCGACGAGCAACACCACCATATTGTCTTTCACGATGGCCGACGAGAACGATTCGCCCATGAACGAGCGGAACATCACGAACGCCACAACAACCAGAAGAAGCAGCCAGCGGCTTTGCCGAACCCTACTGCTCCAGGGCGTATCCTGCAGGGCGTCCCCCACTCTCTCGTCGTTCTGTTCCAACTTCAGATAAGCCACCGCCAACAGGCATAAGGCCAACAGGAAGAGATACAGCAGCGACAGCGAGAAGAAAACCATGGCAACAGCGAGGCCGAAGGCTCCCGTAGAAACGAAGAGTCCCAGGGCACGCATATCGTTGCCGGCCTTCAGCACCACCTGTTTGCCTCCCCACACATGGAACAGCGAATTGCCTAAGCCCAGCAATACCGGCGCCAGATATCCGGCAAAAGATAGGCCGAAGGTCACCGTCATCACCGCAGCCAACAGCAAAACCACTGCCGCCAGCAGCATCCAATGCCTGTCGCGCATACGGTCGGCCAACAGTCCCGTCAACGGCTGTGTCAGGAATGCCAGGACATTATAGACAACGAAGATGCCGGTCAGACGGGGGAAACTGAACGGGAAAGCTATCAGATAGAGACAGCACAGGCACAGTCCGTCGACCAGGAAATGCAGCAGTGCGCCGATTCCCACCAAATGCCACCTATATCTTGTCCGTATGTCCATACGCCTCTAACTTTTAACCTCAGTTGTCAGGTGGCGAAGTTACGACAAAATAACGGAATATGCAAGAATTATTCCCGTAATTAGCAAATAATTTGCCAACTCCAATTGACAAACCTGCTCATTTTCAGAAAATATAACATAAAAAAAGCCTGCTACATTCCGCATTCCACTTTTTTTTCGTATCTTTGCCCCACAAGAACGTTTTAACAAAAAATTAATTCAACGCTATGGCATTTTTAACAAACGACAAGTTGACCATCGTCGGCGCAGCCGGTATGATTGGTTCTAACATGGTTCAGACAGCCCTGATGATGGGCCTGACAAGCGACATCTGTCTCTATGACGTATTCTCTCCCGAGGGTGTGGCAGAGGAAATGCGCCAGAGTGGCTTCGGCAACGTGAAGATCACCGCTACCACCGACGCCAAGGAGGCTTTCACTAACGCGAAGTATATCATTTCTTCCGGTGGTGCTCCCCGTAAGGCTGGTATGACCCGTGAAGACCTGCTCGCCGGCAACTGTAAGATTGCTGAGGAACTGGGCCAGAACATCAAGCAGTACTGCCCCGATGTGAAGCATGTGGTTATCATCTTCAACCCCGCCGACCTTACCGGTCTTGTAACATTACTCTATTCCGGACTGAAACCCGGTCAGGTAACAACCCTCGCTGGCCTTGACACCACTCGTCTGCAGAGTGCACTGGCTAAGAAGTTCAATGTGATGCAGGACGATATCACCGGTTGCGCTACCTATGGTGGCCACGGAGAGCAGATGGCCGTATTCGGAAGCCATGTGGAGATTGCCGGCCGCAAGCTGACCGACATCATCGGAACTGCTGAATTCCCCGAGGCTGAGTGGGAGCAGATGAAGACCGACGTTACCAAGGGCGGCGCCAAGATTATCGAGCTCCGCGGACGCTCTTCTTTCCAGAGCCCCTCTTACCTCTCTGTCGAGATGATTCGTGCTGCCATGGGCGGTGAGCCTTTCCGCTTCCCCGTTGGAACATACGTATCGACCGACAAGTACGACCACATCATGATGGCCATGAAGACCACCATGACCGCCGAGGGTGCCAAGTATGAAGTTCCCCAGGGAACTCCCGAGGAGAATGCCAAGCTCGACCAGAGCTACGAGCACCTCTGCAAGATGCGCGACGAGCTGGTTACGCTGAACATTGTTCCTCCCATCAGCGAGTGGAGCAAAATCAACCCGAACCTCTAAGGTTTTGACAAAATTGAAATAATGAAATAATGAGAAAATGAGAAATTGGCTGTCCAAAAGCCATCATTTCTCATTTTCTCATTTTCTTAATTTCTCAATTTCAGAAAAAATGGCTTTAATTAAAGAAGTAAACGGACTGAAACCCCAATGGGGTAAGAACTGCTATTTCAGCGAGAATGCCACAATAGTGGGCGAAGTGACCATGGGCGACGAATGTTCCGTATGGTTCAATGCCGTAGTTCGCGGTGACGTGGCCTATATTAAGATAGGTGACCGGACGAACGTACAAGATGGTGCCTGCCTGCATACCACCTATAAGATTGGACCGCTGAACATCGGTTCCGATGTAACCATCGGCCACAATGCCACCATTCATGCCTGCACTATCCACGACCACGCCCTGATAGGCATGGGTGCCACGCTGCTCGACAACTGCGAGATTGGCGAAGGCGCCATCGTTGCTGCCGGTGCTTTGGTCGTAGGAGGCACCAAGGTGGGTGCCGGTGAAATCTGGGGGGGCGTTCCCGCCAAGTTTATCAAGAAGGTACGCCCCGGACAGACCGACAACGCCGCTCACTACGTTGCCTATATGGACTGGTATCGCGAGCGCGAAGACTAATCAATTTGTCCCTGCCAGGCCTGGCAGGGACATATTCACGAACCCCTATACCCCACAAGTCTGACGGCGTTTTCTTATCGTCTGGCTGTCAGCTTATTATTAACGGCAAAAGAAATAATAGGCTTTTGCGTAAATTTTTCTAGAAAAATTTTTCGAAATAAATTTCTTTTGGAGAAAAAAATCTAGATTTTTTCGGGCAAGCTATTATCTCGCCTACCCATGAGCTTTTTTAATTGAACACAAAAACACAAAGGCACCAAGTGCTTAAAGATAATGCCGACCTCGCCGACAACGAATCATCTTTGTCACTTTGTGCCTTTGTGTTACATTAAATAATCTGTGTTACTCCGGCTTGTTTACTATCTCTTTCAGCGAAGAACCGAAGATGACGTATTGCGTGTTGCCGGCAATGGTGCCCTCGTTCTGTCCCCAAAGGAAGGGCCAGTCGTCGAAATTCTCGAAATGGTCCGGCTGACGGAACAGCAGACCGGGAGCCACGTTACCGGGAATGAACGAGAAGTCGGCACGGTTGTTGCCATAGAACACCTGCTTGGGACGGGCAGCGCCCACCACGGCCACAAACGAATAGTTGTGGTAGGGATGGCAACCGTAGAGCCAGTTGCTCACGCGGTAGATTTCATCCTTGCCTACAATGTCGGGATAGTAGAGATGGGCGTAGTTGACGGCAATGCCGAAATTGAGCACCATGTTCACGCCAGCCCAGTTGCCGCGCCCGATGGGAACGCCGTAGGGATTCTCCTTGTCGAAGTCGTGGATATAGTCGTTGTATTTCTCCACGTATGGACGCAGCTTCTTCTTATAGGCCTCGTCCATATAGGGAATGGCATCAAGGGCCGTCTGCATGTTCGAGGCCAGCCCCAGTTCCAGTGCGTCCCAAATCTGTTTCTTGAAGTTTTCCAGATACGTCTTTTCCTTTGTGGCGCCGTATAGCTGCAGGTTTGTGGCCATGTCGCCAAGCTGCTCGCGGTTCTTCCGGCTGCGTTCCATCAGCTGCTGGCGTTTCTTGTCGGGCTTGACATCCATGCGGCGCCCTTCAGTGCCGTCAATCCAGCTGAAGTCTTCCTGCGCCTGGGCTTTGCGGGCAGCGTTACGCTGGCGGATAATCTCGGTGGCTTCCTCCATCAGTCGCTTCGACTGCGTGAGGGCGCGCTGGGCAAGTTCGTCGTTATACCCCTTGAGGGCATGACTGGCGGCAGCGAACATCGTGGCAGCACGAAGGTCGAGTTGCGGACTGCGCGTGGTGAAAGCCCACATGTCGTCGGGGGTTCCGCTGCGCTTGCCGTCGGCCGACACCTCGTAGGGCTTCAGCGACGGGTCATAGTGCAGGCCATCGGTAATCGAGGCGGCATCGCCCAGATGGTGGTAGTTGTCGAGCACCGAGTTCGAGAGTGTCTGTGCCATGTGGCCTATCTGTTCGGCCTGTGCCACGAGATTCAGCGTGCCATGCTCGATGAACTGCAGTATGTCGGGCACGCCGTCGGGCCTGTGCAAGTCCACATAGCGCTGCTGCTGACTGACGAAGGTCTCGTCGCGATGAGGATGGAACAGCTCCCATGTACGGATAAAGTTCTGGACGACGTTGATGTTGGAACCCGTCTCGATGTCGAAGTCGCCGGCATCGAAGAAGCCTCCCACGTTCAGACCGGGGATAAGTTCCAGCGGCTTGTATTTCGTGTCGGTGGTCGGCCCTTGGCTGTGCAAGTCGAAATGGTCGCTGGGAGGCGCCTGCAGATAGCCTTCCTTGAAGGGTTCTCCGTGCCAGGTGCGGTAGCCCTCGGTCACATACATGTGGTTCATGTGGATGGGCACCCAGACATCGGTGGTGGCATCGGTAATCTTATCATAGACATGCTCGTCGATGAGGAAGTTGTTGGTGCGCGTATTGCCGTACTGGATATAGTAGACGCCCGGCTCCTTGACCGACGAGAAGTCGAACTTCACATAATTATATTTATAGAAAGGTCCCCACGACTTGACTTCGCCCTGGAAAGCCTGTTCGGCACTGCCGTCTTTGCCGATGCGCATCAGTTTGGCTGTGGACTGCTGACGGTCGTTCTTATCGAGTTCGATAACCGCCACCTTCGGCTGACTGGGAATATAGCCCACCTGCGAGAAACCGATGTTTGGCTCACGAATCCAGCCGTCGATGGCATTCGGCTCTACCGTCCATGTTATCACCTTGCCGGTCTTTCCCTTTGGCAGCACGCTGTGCAGCACGAACCATCCGTTCTGCGCCAGCATTCGTCCGTCGTAGAGTTCCAGCTCGGCATCGTCGCTGCTGATGCTGATGAGCCGCTCGGGCGTGTCGGTGGCCAGTGTGATGCGATGGCCTTTCTCGATGGGCAGCGGATCAACGAAACGGTTTGTGCCGCGGTCGTCGTATGTCTTGAAGCCCTTAAACTGCCGCGGCTTCTCGCTGTTGGGGCGGGTAATCGTCTGACTGGTGGCATAGCGGGGCAGACGGCCCAGGCGCCCGTCGATTGTGTAAGTCTTCAGCCAATACTGCGACGGCAGGAACTCAAGGTTGAATCCGGCATCTCCGGCCAGTTTCTCCGGTACGGGTTTGTCGAGCCAGACGGCAATCTCCACCACCTTTCCCTTGGCAGTAACCACCACCCGACTGTCGAAATCGTAGTCGTCATAGCGCATGCCCACTTCGATGGAACCGTTTTCGCGGTTAACCTTCCTGCTGGTCATCTTGGGCACAAGGTCCCATTGCTCGGGAGTCTTGTTCAGCCTGACGGCACCGCCCTGAACGGTGCGCACCCCATGATGGATGATTTCTATGCCCGAGTTCTTCTCGTCGTTGAAACCGCCGTTGAAACTGTTACTGAACACAAGTACATTCACGCCCTGCCGCTCGAAATATTCACGATCGTTGAGCTGAAGGTCTTGCGCCTCACAAAAGGTAGCTGCCGATACCATCAGGCACGCTAATGAAAGAAGTTTTTTGTTCATAATGAGTAATCGTGACACCCACTGGCATCAATTTAGTTTTAGATTTTTTGCATAACTTATAATTATGACGTTCATTCCGCCAAGTTGTTGAATTCGCCTCATTTTTATTATAGAATATTAACAACCTGATAAGAAACTCTAGTGCAAACGCGCTTTTCAGATGGGGCTCACTATACAATAAATAAGGAAAGATTGCGTTATTTCGTTGTGTTTAGACGATTTTACTGGCTGCTGATTCTGTGTGCCATCACCTCTCTGGGGGCGAAGGCACAATACGATCCGCACTTCAGCCATTACTATGGCATGGAGGCGGCATATAACCCTGCGGCCGTGGGAAAAGAGTCGAAACTGAACGTGGTGGGCGCCTATGCCATGAACCTGGCGGGCTTCGAGAACAATCCCCGAACGTTCTATGTAGGCGGCGACATGCCGTTCTATGCGCTGAACAGCTACCACGGCGCGGGCATCAACCTGATGAACGACCAGATTGGTATCTTCACCCATCAGCGGGTAAGCCTCCAGTATTCGTATAAGATGAAACTGGCGGGAGGCACCTTGGGCATCGGTCTGCAGGCGGGTTTCCTGAACGAAAGCCTGAAAGCGTCGGATTTGGATTTGGCCGACAAGAACGACCCGGCCTTCTCATCGTCAGACACCAATGGCAACGCCCTCGACTTAGGTGCAGGCGTGTATTACCAGCACGGACGATGGTATGCCGGAGCCTCGGTGCAACATGCCACATCGCCGCTGGTGGAACTCGGCGAACTGAATGAATTTCAGATAGACAGAACTTATTATTTGACAGGCGGATACAATATTAAGCTAAGAAATCCGTTTTTATCAATACCCGTCTCAGTGCTCGGGATGAGCGATGGTGTTTCGTACAGGGGCGACGTGACTGCCCGTCTGGTATACACCACCGAAAGGAGAACGCTGATGGCCGGTGTGGGCTACAGTCCCACCAATTCGGTGACGGTAATGGTAGGCGGCAGTTTCCACGGCATCAACGTGGGATACAGCTACGAGGCCTACACCAACGGCATCTCGCTGGGCAATGGCAGCCACGAGCTGTTCGTCAGCTACCAGACCGACCTTAATCTTTATAAGAAAGGTAAGAATAAGCACAAAAGCGTGAGGCTGCTATGATGGCAGCAGAACCGTCAAGCATTTAGGAAATAAGGACAAACAACAAATAGAGATAATGACATACAAAGAGATGAAAACAGAAAGCGAAAAGAATCGTGAGAAGATGGGAAGAATGATGCGTAGTGCATTCTTCGTCCTCTCTTTTTCTACGTTCCTCTTGATCTTCGTAGGTTGCGCGGGCAGCAAGCTGTCGTCGTCGTCAGGACGTGGCGGTGAAGTGACGGGCGTGGGCGGCGGCAAGTCGTTCTCGGAGCCCACACCCTACGGCATGACGCTGGTGAAGCGCGGTTTCCTGAAAATGGGTATCGAGAAGGAAGATTCTCTTTGGGGTAAGCAGACTCCATTGAAGGACATCTCTGTCGACGGGTTCTGGATGGACGAGACGGAGGTGACCAACTCTGAATACAAGCAGTTCGTCTACTGGGTGCGCGACTCTATTCTGCGCACGCGCCTGGCCGACCCCTCGTATGGAGGCGATGAATCATACATGATTACCGAAGACAAGAACGGCGACCCCGTGACGCCTCATCTGAACTGGAAGAAGAGTCTGCCACGCAAGCCCAACGAGGACGAACAGCGCGCCATCGAGAGTCTCTACGAGATAAACCCCGTGACGGGCGAACGCCTGCTTGACTGGCGACAGATGAACTATCGCTACGAAGTGTACGACTACACGGCTGCAGCACTTCGCCGCAACCGCCTGAACCCCGACGAGCGTCAGTTCAATACCGACATCACGGTTGACCCCGACGAGGTGGTGATGATTTCTAAGGACACGGCCTATATCGATGACGAAGGACGCATCGTGCGCCAGACCATCGACCGTCCGCTTTCCGGACCTTGGGACTTCCTGAACACCTACATCGTGAATATCTATCCCGACACCACCTGCTGGGTGAACGACTTCCAGAACTCTGACAACGAGATGTATCTTCGCTATTATTTCAGCAACCCCACCTACAACAACTATCCCGTGGTGGGCGTCACCTGGGAGCAGGCCAACGCATTCTGCGCATGGCGTACCGACTATCTGCTGAAAGGACTGGGCGGCGAGGCCCGCTACATTCAGCGCTACCGTCTGCCGACAGAGGCCGAGTGGGAGTTTGCCGCCCGAGGCAAAGAAGGCAACGAATTCCCCTGGGAGAACGAAGACATGAAGAGCGACCGCGGTTGCTATTATGCCAACTTCAAGCCCGACCGCGGCAACTACACCAAGGACGGCAACCTGATTACTTCGAAGGTGGGCATCTACGGAGCCAACTCCAACGGACTGTTCGACATGGCCGGCAACGTGGCCGAATGGTGCAGCACCATCTACACCGAGGCTGGCGTGGAAGCCATGAACGACCTGAACCCCCAGCTGCGCTATAATGCCGCCAAGGAAGACCCCTACAAGCTGAAGAAGAAGAGTGTGCGCGGAGGTTCGTGGAAAGACCCCGAGAGCATGATACGCTCGGCTTGGCGTTCGTGGGAATATCAGAACCAGCCCCGCTCGTATATCGGATTCCGCTGCGTAAGGTCGCTGGCTAGCTCTTCGAGCGACAAAATCAAGACGAAGAAAAAGAAATAATGGCGCCATAACGTCATAACGCCATAACGAAATAACGCAAAAAAAAGAATAAAAAAGTGACACAGTATAGCAAATTCAATGTCATCTACCGCCTGCAGAAGTGGATGGACAGCGTGCCAGGACAGACGTTCCTGAACTACGCATACAGTTGGGGTGCCTCTATCGTGATTTTGGGTACTCTGTTCAAACTGACTCACTTGCCGGGAGCCAACTTCTTCCTGTTCCTCGGAATGGGAACCGAGGTGTTCGTGTTCTTCCTGTCGGCCTTCGACCGCCCGTTCGACAAGACTGCCGACGGCATGGAACTGCCCACCCATGTGGGTAACGTGACGGGAACTCCTGAGACCATCGAGATTCCCGAGAATGCCGAACAGCTGCAGCCTGCTGCCGTAGTGAGCGGCGGCGGTTCCGTGGCAGGCGGTACTGTCATCGAGGGCGGCAGTCCCGTGGTGGGCGGCGGCACCATCATCATTGGCGGCGGAGCAGGCGGCGGAACAGGCGCAGCACCGGCAGCTGCTGCTTCCACCGACGATAATGAAAAGGTTACCCCTGTACGGGTGAACACCGAGGCCGTGGCCGCCGTTTCGTCATCGGTAGCCACCATGGCAGGCTCTGCTGCAGGCCAGCAGCCGCTGCCTAAGATGGACCCCGAACTGGAGCAGGCCACTACCGACTATGTGGCTGAACTGAAGCGACTGACGGAAATGCTCTCGAAGGTTGCAGAACAGAGCGAGAAACTGGGCCGCAACTCCGAGGAGATGGACAACCTCGACCGCACGCTGACCGGCATCTGCAAGGTTTATGAGATGCAGCTGAAGAGTGCCAGCTCGCAGATTGGCACCATCGACGAGATTAACGAACAGACCAAGAAGATGGCCAAGCAGATAGAGGAACTGAACCGTATCTATACCCGCATGATCGAGGCCATGACCGTGAACATGCCCGCCGGAGCCGTGCGCCCGCAGGTGTAAGTGTTTTTAGGTTAAAGGTTAATGGTTAAAGCATAAAGTTATAAAGTTGTGGCAATAAAGAAAAGACCGGTATCTCCACGCCAGAAGATGATCAACCTGATGTACGTCGTCCTCATGGCAATGCTGGCGCTCAACGTGTCTACCGAGGTGCTCGAGGGCTTCTCGCTGGTGGAAGAAAGCCTGAACCGCACCACGGCAAACTCCACGAAGCAGAACTCGGCCATCTACGGTGACTTTGAAACCCAGATGAAGAAGAATCCCGGAAAGGTGAAGCAATGGTTCGAAAAGGCTACGCTGGTGAAACAGATGAGCGACTCGCTCTTCAACTTCGCCCAGCAGCTCAAGGAAGAGATTGTGCACGAAGCCGACGGAGCCGACGGCGACCTGAAAAACATAAAGAACAAAGAAGACCTGGAGGCTGCCTCGCAGGTGATGCTGGCACCCGGAACAGGAAAGGGAAAGGCACTCTACGACGCCATCAACTCGTTCCGCGAGCGCATTCTGGAAAACATCACCGACGAGCACCAGAAAGAGATTATCCGCGGCAACCTGACCACGGAACTGCCGAAGAATGCCCATGCCATGGGTAAGAACTGGCAGGAATATATGTTCGAGGGAATGCCCGTGGCCGCTGCCGTCACGCTGCTTTCGAAGATACAGAGCGACGTGCGCTATGCCGAGGGCGAGGTGCTCCACACGCTGGTGTCGAACATCGACCTGAAGGATATCCGCGTGAACAAGCTCGATGCCTTTGTGATTCCCGAGAAGACAACACTCTACCCCGGCGAACAGTTCACGGCCAATATCGTGATGGCTGCCGTGGACACCACGCAGACACCCGAAATCTATGTGAACGGCGTGCGCATCAACTCCACCGGAAAGTATTCCTTCACTGCTGGAAGCGTGGGCGAACATTCGTTCCAGGGCTACTTGCTGACGCGCAATGCCGCCGGCGATGACATCCGCCGTAACTTCCTGCAGAAATACACCGTTATCCCCGCACCAAGCGGTGCCACGGTGGCTGCCGACCTGATGAACGTGCTCTATGCCGGCTACAGCAACCCCATGAGCGTCAGCGTTCCCGGTGTTCCTGCCAATGCCGTGTCGGTAAGCATGTCGGGCGGTTCCCTGACGCCGAAGGGCGACGGCCACTACATTGCCGTTCCCTCTGCCGTGGGCAAGGACGTGGTGTTCACCGTCACGGCCAACGACAAGGGAAAGACGCGCCAGATGGGACAGGCCACCTTCAAGGTGCGCAAGCTGCCCGATCCCACGCCTTATATTATTGTGGGTACCGACCGTTTCAAAGGTGGACGTCTGGCCAAGGCCTCTCTGATGGGAGCCGGTGGCATCAAGGCCGCCATCGACGACGGACTGCTCGACATCGAGTTCCGGGTGACAGGCTTCGAGGCCGTCTTCTTTGACAACATGGGTAATGCCGTGCCTATGGTAAGCAACGGCGCCTCGTTCTCGGAGCGTCAGAAGGATGCCTTCCGCAAACTCTCGCGTGGCCGCCGTTTCTACATCTCGCGTGTGACGGCTGTCGGTCCCGACGGAATATCACGCAATCTGCCTTCTTCGATGGAAATCATTGTGAATTAAAGGCCTCTCTTATCCCCCTATAGGGGGAAGACAATATGTCTTTAGGGCAGATGGATAAAATGAGATATAGTAATAAAAAATATAAGAATATGAGCAGAATATTAAATAATATGCCAATAGTAATAACTCCCTCCCTCATAGGGAGGGCAGGGGTGGGTCTCCTTTTCCTGCTCCTTTCCCTTACGGCATCGGCCCAGCCCAGGGCCCGCCAGCAGGCACAGCAGAGCCAGCGACAGCAGGCCGGTCAGACGCTCTCCACGCGTGCCCAGATATCGTTCCCCACTTCAGCCTCCATGTCGGAGGATGTGGTATGGCGGCGCGACATCTACCGCGAGCTCGACCTTAACGACGATGCCAATGCCGGACTCTACTACCCCGTGGAGGCTGTCGGTTCGCAGATGAACCTGTTCACCTACATCTTCAAACTGATGATGACCGGGCAGGTGCGCTGCTATGAATACCGGCTCGACGGCAACGAGGTGTTCACCGACTCGGCCCGCATCAAGCCATTGGCATTCCTTGACAATTACCACATCTTCTACGAAAAGGTGAACGGGCGCATACGGCTCGACAATTCCGACATCCCCTCGCGCGAGGTGAAGGGCTACTACATCAAGGAAAGCGCCTACTACGACCAGACGTCGGCAACCTTCCACACCAAGGTGCTTGCCCTCTGCCCCATCATGAGCCGCGAAGACGACTTCGGCGACGGCACCGCCAAATACCCGCTCTTCTGGGTGCAGTACGACGATATCGCCCCCTTCCTCTCGAAGCAGACCATCATGACCAGCAACCTGAACAACGCCGCAACGATGTCGGTCGACGACTATTTTACCAAGAATATGTACAAGGGTAAAATCTACAAGACCACCAACATGCTGGGCCGCACCCTGGCACAGTATTGCAACACCGACTCGGCACTCACCAAAGAGCAGAAGCGCATCGAACAGGAACTGGAGCAGTTCGAAAAGAACCTCTGGGGCAACACCGCCAAAAAGGATTCGCTCGACAGCATCGCCAACCTGCAGAAAGACGTGAAGGGCGCCAAGAAGACGAAGCGCAACCGCCGTGCCGGTGGCGAGACGAAGAAAGAAAAGGAAAAGACCGTCAAGTCGAAGCCTTCTTCATCCAGCGGCAGCTCGGCCAGGGTATCGGTGCGCCGCCAGCGTCACTAAAGGAAACATCGAAAAGGAACAAACAACCTAACGACAGGAAGCATGAAGCTGAAGACATTGAAACGCGGTGGGACACGACTGTTGGTAAAACTGCTTTTACCCGTCTGTCTGATGGCCTTTTTGCCAGCCGGTGCCAGGGCTCAGGCCAAACTTGGCATCAAGGGGGGCATCGACGTCTCTGAGATGACGTTCAGCGGCGATGTGTTCAATAAATCCAACCGCATGGGATTCTATGTCGGTCCCATCCTGAAGATTCCCCTTTTCGGGCTTGGCTTCGACATTGCTGCCCTTTACACCCGGCGCAACGGAGAACTGAAAGGTTCCACCGAAGCCGGACTCGACGGCAAGTATAAGTTCACCGACAAGATGATTGTCGTACCCATCCATGCGCGCTATGGCATCGACTTCGGCGAGGGCGGCATCTTTGCCTTTGCCGGTCCGCAGTTCGGGTTTAATCTCGACGACGAGGAAAAGAGCCTCGAAGACAATGTGGCCTCGTGGCGCTCGCGCGACTCCCAGCTCAGCTTTGATATCGGCGGCGGACTCAACTTAGGCCGCATCGAACTGACCGTCAACTACAACATACCCTTGGAAAAGGCAGGCGAAGTAAAGCTGAAGGATGCCACCGACCAAGTGCTCACCAAGGGAACCTACAAGACCTGGAAAATCAGCGCGGCATATTATTTCTGATTCCTTAGTCGGCACTTCCGCCATGAAATACGTAGATGTTCTTCTTCCTTTACCACTCGAGGGGCTGTTCACCTATGCATTACCCGAAGAGATGGAGGCGCATGTCGGTTTCGGCATGCGCGTGGTCGTTCCATTAGGGCGCAGCAAGACCTACGTGGCAATCGCCGTCAAGGTGCATCCTGACAAGCCTGAGTTCAAGGTGAAGCCCATACTCCACGTCATGGACACCGAGCCCGTACTCACTCCCCTGCAATACGAGCTGTGGCAATGGATTGCCGACTACTACATGTCGCCCTTGGGCGAGGTCTATAACGCTGCCATGCCCTTAGGACTGAAACAGCGCGACGGCTTCAAGCCCCGTATGGAAACCTACGTCACCCTTTCCCCGCAATATCAGAGCGAGCAGGCACTCCATGTGGCACTTAACCAGCTTGTCCGTGCCGCCAAACAGCAGAAGGTCTTCATCGACTACCTCACCATGAGCCACTGGGACGAAGCTTTCTCAATGGAGAATGGAGAATGTAGAATGGATAATTATGATTACCCTGCAAGCCCGGATAATGATGCGGATAATGAAGCGGATAATGAAGCGGAAAAATCAAATCATAATTCTACATTCTACAATCTACATTCTCCATTAACGGAGGTTTCTCGCGACGAACTGATGAACTACAGCCACTGCACTTCTTCCGTACTGAAAAACCTCATCGACCGCAAGTTCCTGATTACATACGAGAAAGAAGTGGGGCGACTGAACCATGCCGGAGAACCCCATCTCGACAACATAAAGAAGCTGAACGAGGCACAGCAGAATGCCTACAACCAGATACTGATGTCGTTTATGAAGCACGACGTCACCCTGCTCCATGGCGTCACCTCTTCAGGAAAGACCGAAATCTACATCCATCTCATCCGCCGCGCACTCGAACGCCACGAACAGGTGCTCTATCTGCTGCCCGAGATTGCACTCACCGTTCAGATTCGCCAGCGGCTGCAACAGGTGTTCGGCAGTCGGTTGGGCATCTATCACTCCAAGTACAGCGATGCCGAGCGCGTGGAGATATGGAAGAAACAACTCTCACGAAATCCCTACGACGTCATCCTGGGCGCCCGCTCCGCCGTTTTCCTTCCGTTCCAGAAACTCGGGTTAGTCATCATCGACGAAGAGCACGAGACATCCTTCCGCCAGCAAGACCCCGCACCCCGCTATCATGCCCGCAGCGTGGCCATCATGATGGCCCATCGCACCGGCGCCAAGGTCCTGCTGGGCACCGCCACGCCCTCCGTCGAAAGCTATTATAATGCCGTAGGCAGTCCGAGCCCCCTCCCTTCGGGCGCACAGGGGATGGCTCCCAAATACGGCCTGGTCACGCTCACCTCCCGCTATAAAGACCTGCAGCTGCCCGAGATTCAGGTGGTCGACATCCGCGAATTGCAGAGGCGGAAGATGATGCAAGGCCCCTATTCCCCGCAACTGCTCAGCAGCATTAAGAAGGCTCTAGCAGCAGGCGAACAGGTCATCCTTTTCCAGAACCGCCGCGGCTTTGCCCCCATGATCGAGTGCCGCCAATGCGGATGGGTGCCCCACTGCTCCAACTGCGACGTGTCGCTCACCTATCACAAGAACATCCAGCAGCTCTCCTGCCACTATTGCGGCTACACCTACCAGGTGCCCACCGTATGCCCCTGCTGCGGCTCCACCGAACTGAAAGGGCGCGGCTACGGCACGGAGAAGATAGAAGACCAGGTGATGGAAATCTTCCCCGAGGCCCGCGTGGCCCGCATGGACCTCGACACCACCCGCACACGCTCAGCCTACGAGCGCCTCATCAGCGACTTCTCCGCCGGACGTACCAACCTGCTCATCGGTACACAGATGGTCACCAAGGGACTCGACTTCGACAAGGTTTCCGTGGTGGGCATCCTGAATGCCGACACCATGCTCAACTATCCCGACTTCCGCGCCTACGAGCATGCCTTCATGATGATGGCACAGGTTAGCGGCAGGGCCGGCCGCAAAGGTCGCCAGGGGCTGGTGCTCCTGCAGACCAAGAGTCCGCAGCTGCCCGTCATCCAGCAGGTGGTGCGCAACGACTACCAGGCCTTCTACCGCGACCTGCTCGACGAGCGCCGTGCCTTCCGCTATCCCCCCTTCTATCATCTTGTCTATGTTTACCTGAAGCATCGCAACGATGCCACGGTCAGTGCCGCAGCCTTCGATTTGAGCTGCCGCCTGCGCCAGTGGTTTGGAGAGCGCGTGCTGGGTCCCGACAAGCCCTCCATTGCCAAGGTGAAGCAGATGAACATACGCAAGATTGTGCTCAAGCTCGAGAACGGCATCAACATGCAGTTGGCCAAGGAATACCTGCGCAGGGCACAGGGCCAGCTCCTTCAGGACCCGCGCTACGGTTCGCTGCTCATCTACTTCGACGTAGATCCGCTATAGCCGTAAATAAAATAAAAAAAACTTGAACGATAATTAAATTCGTAAAAGCAGAACGGATTTAGTTAGGGAAAGCGCATTTTTTAGCTTATTTTTGCAAATGCAAACCATTGAAAGGAACACCCCACTTTGTGATTCTTCGATTGGAATACGTTGTTTTGGAATGCTTTTATAGTGTGATTACTGATAATTATATAAATAGGTATATGGAAAAAAGATTGAACAGTATGAAAAGATTCTGGGGAATGGTGCTCGCACTGGCACTATCCGCCACTGCCGCTCAGGCGGGTGGCCTAATGACAAACACAAACTATCACATCGCCTTCGACCGTATGTTCGCACGTGGCACCACGTTCGACATCGACGCAGCCTACTCTAACCCGGCAGGACTGGCATGGGGACACGAGGGATGGCAGCTGTCGCTGAACTTCCAGAAGCCATGGCAGTATCGTGACATCGAGCTGAATGGCAAGAAGTATGAGGGCAAGGCCTCGGCACCCATCGTGCCGGCGCTCTTCGCCTCGTATAAGAAGGACCGCTGGGCCCTCTCGACAATGATCGGCATCGTGGGAAGCGGCGGATTCGTGGAATACAAGGAGGGCGTGCCCATGTTCAACGTGCTGCTGGGCAGCACCATCACCACGCTGACGAAGGGCCTGCATGATGCTACTAACGGCTTCGCCCCTGTGGTAACGCCCGACGAATTTGATTCGGAAATGAAGGGCAAGCAGTATATCTATGGCGGACAGCTCAACTTCACCTATAAGGTGCTCGACTGCCTGTCGGCTGCGGCTGGCGTACGTGCTAATTACTACGACGGCTACTATCGCGGCCACGTCAATGCAAACCACTCTGCCACGGGGAATCTTGCCAGTCTCTCGCTCGACGTTGACCAAAAGGGTTGGGGGTTCACTCCGCTGGTAAGCCTGGCATTCCACCAGGGTCCCCTCACGCTGACCGCACGCTATGAGTTCCGCACAAAGATAGAGACCAAGAACGAGACCAACAGTCTGCAGGCTTCGCTCAATACGGCAAAACTTGTTGAGGAGCCGCTGGCTAAACTGGTAGTTGCAGGTGCCCTGCCTGCTGAAAATGCGGTTGCCATGGCTGAAGGCATCCGTAACACGGTGGAAGGTTCTCTGGGTGCCTACACCGCTCCCTATCAGGACGGTGCCCGCACGCGCTACGACATGCCTGCGCTGCTGAGTATCGCTGCCGGCTATGAGTTCACGGAGAAGATACGGGCCGCACTGGAGTATCACTTCTTCGACGACAAGAATGCGAAGATGGCCAACGACCGCCAGAACGAACTGACGCACGGCACGCATGAGATTCTTGCCGGCATAGAGTACGACATCAACGACAAGTTTACCGTGAGCTGCGGCGGCCAGCGTACCGACTACGGCCTGAGCGACGGCTACCAGCAGAACACTTCGTTTGCCTGCGACAGCTACTCGGTGGGCTTGGGCGGCGCCTGGAACATCAGCGAAAAGGTGCGCCTGAATGCCAGCTACTTCTGCACCATCTACAGCGACTACAACAAGCAGGCCGCCTACGGCACAGAGACCTATAGCCGCACGAACCACGTGATTGGCGTGGGTATCGACTATAAGTTTTAGGTGATGGGTGATGGTATAAAAAAGATGCAGGATTCAAGTCAAGTTCTTGAGTCCTGCATCTTTTGTTTATACTAAGTCTTAGAAGCAGAGTTCTACCCCGAGGCCCAACACGCCATTGGTGCGGGTGAAGGAATCGCCTACGATGGTGGCACCTGTTGCGGGATCGGCTGTGGTGACTTTGTCGTAGTCCTCATAGTTGGTCTGGAAGTAGGCTGCCGTCACCTTGATTTTCTCGGTGGGCTTGTAACTTATACCAAAGCCGAAGCTGTAGCTGTTCACCACGAACGACATATCGTTCATGTATTCATCGGTAAGCTGATAGCGGGTGAGCTGTCCGCCGGCTGAGACATTGAATTTCTCGTTAATGTCCCATTCGGCACCTGCCAGGTATTCGTTGGTGTCGCCGCCGAGTTTCTTCTCGGAATGGTTATACCAGTGGGCCTTAGTGTCGAAATAGTGATGATAGCCGGCATTGACGCGCACATTGGGAACGACGCTCCATTGAGCTCCAAGTGCGAGCAGGGCGGGAGCATCTTCGTCGACCTTCGTTCCGTCCTGGAACTTGTTCACTGCTTCCACCTCCATGGCCTTCTCGAGCGTGGAATTGTTCTTCATCTTCATCTGCGTGTTGAACTCGTATTTGGCAGCGAAGTTGAAGGCACCGGTCTTATAGTCGATGCCGAGGATGGGAGCAACGCCGAAACCCGTCTGGTTGCTCATCAGATTTACGCCTAGGGAGTATTTCTCAAGCGGAGCCAGCTGAGCGAGTGCGCCGTCGGCCTGTGCCTTGGCAGCAGCATACTGTTCGGGAGTATATACACCCATCTGTGTGGCGAGCTCTGCCTGACCTAACTTTTTATTGATATCGCCAACGGCATCGTTCAGGAAGGTGTCGAAGTTGACATAGCCGCCCTCGGTCTTCACCTGGATATTGCTCAGGCGTGCCTTGTAGGAAGCATTGCCATAGAGGGCACGCAGACCACCATAGACCGACAGATGCTCGTTGACCTTATAGGCGGCACCCAGCTGGAAACCGAAATAATACTGACGACCACGCATATAGGCATCGGCATCGTAGCCTTGTGCGCCGAGCGGTTCCAGCTGCTTGGCTATCATACCCACGGCACTCTCGAAAGAGCCCAGTCCGTTATCGAATTCGCAGACACCGCCGCCGCCGGGGATGGAGAAGTTGAACTGTATGCTCCAGTCGCCTGTGTTATAGGCTGCCTGAATGGAGGGGATGAACGGTGCATCGGCAATACCTTCGAAAACCTTGGTTGTCTTTCCATCGTTCTTCTTTCCCAATGCGAAAAGGGGATTCGTGGAAGTGATGGTACGCGTCTGATGGGCATACTGCCAGTTGATGGCCAGATGGAAACCCTCGGGCAGGAACACCACGCCGGCAGGATTGGAATATACACCATCCAGACCGATGGCTGCATCGCGGGCGGGGTTTTTCAGAAATTCTACGCTTTGATTGGTGTTTGTAAGAATACCACCGGCCAGAGCGGTGGTAGCGGTAGCGAGCATCACTGCTACGCTGATAATTTTAACCTTATACATCTTAATTACCTTTAAAAAATCGGCTGCAAAGGTAGGTATATTGTTTCAAACACGACTGTTATCGCACACAGAATTAACATTTTTTATGCACAATAACACCGATTTTGTGCACAAACGAGCGGTTTTGTGCAGAATTTTAAGACACGGAGGCACGAAGAATCACAGATAAAGAAGAAGACCCTCCCCCTGCCCCTCCCTATAGGGCGGGGAGCAATTACCGAAGGGCCCATGTACTCCCCTCCCATCGTAGGGGAGGGGCAAAAGCCTCAAAGAAAAAACTCTGTACCTCTGTATCTCTGTGTTGCAAAACTGCCACCACACTTTGAACCTGATATCAACCACTTGGAGTCAGAAATCAGGGGGAGGGTCTTCTTTTCTAGCTCTTCTTTTTCAGCTCTGGATACGAGATACGGGTGTGGTAGATGCTCTTCAGACGCTCGATAAGCACCTGCTTGGCCACGTTGATGTCGTGGAAGGTGATGGGACAGTCCTCGAAGAAGCCCTCTTCCACCCTTTCATCAATCAGGCGGTTCACCAGCATGGAAATGCTTTCCTCGGTGTATTCCGGCAGCGAGCGCGAGGCGGCCTCCACGGTGTCGGCCATCATCAGTATGGCCTGCTCGCGGGTGAAGGGATTAGGTCCGGGATAGGTGAACAGGCTGTCGTCGATTTCTTCGTTGGGATGCTCGTTCTTGTACGATACATAGAAATACTTTGTCTTGCCCTGCCCGTGGTGGGTGGCGATAAAGTCCTTGATGACGGCGGGCAGGTTATACTTCTCGGCAATCTTCAGTCCCTCGGAGATATGCGATATCACAATCTGTGCCGCATCGGGGCGCTTCATCTTGGCCAGGGGATTCACGCCGGCCTGGTTTTCGGTAAAGAAGGCGGGATTGAACATCTTGCCGATGTCGTGATAGAGTGCACCCGTACGCACCAGCTGGGCCTTGGCACCTATCTTGTTGGCTATCTCGGCAGCCAGGTTACCCACCATGATGGAGTGCTGGAACGTGCCGGGAGCCACTTCCGAGAGCTTGCGCAGCAGGTCTTTCGACGTGTTCGAGAGTTCAATAAGCGTCACGTTGGAGATGAAGCCGAAGGTCTTCTCGACGATGAGCATCAGCGGATAAGCGAAGAGCAGCAGCACGCCGTTGACAATAAAATACTTGTACATGTCGTGGTCCATCTGCAGGATGCTGTTGTCCTGCATCAGCTGGAGGGCGAAATAGATGATGCAGCTGCTGAGCGTGACGAGGAAGGCCGTGCGGAAAAGCTGGGCGCGCAGCGACAGTTCGCGCAGCGAATAGATGGCCACCAGTCCGGCGACGAGCTGGATAATGATGAACTCGTACTGATACTTCACGGCCGCCGCACAGATGAGCACCATGGTGACGTGCGAGATGAAGGCCGTGCGGGAGTCCATGAACACGCGCACGAAGATGGGCGTCATGGCAAACGGCAGGGCATAGACGCTGAAGATGCTGTGCTCCATCATTATCGACACCACGATGGGGAAGGCGGTAATCATCACATAGAGCATGGTGATGGAGCGGGGCTTCTCGAAATAGTCGTTGCGGAACAGCGCCAGGTAGATGGTGAACAGGGCCATCATGATGGCAACGAAGATGACCTGACCGGCGATGGTGCTGCTGATGGTGCTCGACGATGCCGAGCGCCGCTTCATCTCGCGCTCAAAACTGGACAGCACGCGATAGGTGTGCTCGTCGACTATCTCACCTCGGTCGATGATTTTCTGTCCGGCCAGCACCATGCCGCTGGCAATGGGCACCGAACTCAGCATGTCGTTACGCTCGGTCTCCGAGCGTTCCTGGTCGTAAATCAGGTTCGGCTGGATATAGTCCACCAGGTTACTCCGTTGCAGAGCCTGCCGGTAAGGAGCCAGCTTCACGTCGGAAAGCAGCTGTTCGTAGGCGGCAATGACCGAGTAGATGCAGCTGATTTGTGTGGTCTGTGCCGTTTTTCCGCTCACCACGCGCACCATGTTCATCGTGTCTTTGGCAATCTTCGAGTATTCTGGCGTACGGATGATGCCTGCCTGATACAGACGGTGCAGGCGGTCGGCAATGACGCTCATATAGTCGGCCGGCACTCCCGGAATTCCCGTCTTGAAATCGTTACTGAGCCGGGCAATCTGCTCGGTCTCGATATCTTCCTTATAATTATAATAAGGTTCGAAGTGGTTCGTCAGACTGTCCTTCTCGGCCTGGATGGCCTCGTCGGTCTTATAGATGGGGAAGTCGAAGTTGGCAATCAGCGACGAATACATCCACGGCTTCTTCACGTCGTAGCGGAACTGGGGGCCGCTATTGCGCGGCAAGAACCACACAATGATAACAACACTGGCCAGAATCAGGGTGAGCCTGGTAATCACGTTACGCCAGTAGGGAGAAAGCATATTCTTGTTTCTTGCCATCGATTTTTAAGCGTATTTGGGTTTTACCCTGCGAAATTACGAAAAATTCTCGCATAATTGGCAAAAAAATCGTACTTTTGCAAAAAATTTTGTAAATTTATGTCAGAAAGAAGAGTTAGAGTGCGTTTTGCACCCAGTCCGACGGGTGCTTTGCACATAGGAGGCGTGCGTACGGCTTTGTATAATTACCTGTTCGCCCGCCAGCACAACGGCGACCTGGTGTTCCGCATCGAAGACACCGACAGCAATCGTTTTGTTCCCGGAGCCGAGGATTATATCATCGAATCGTTCCGCTGGCTTGGCATCAAGTTCGACGAAGGTGTGTCGTTCGGCGGCAAGCACGGACCATACCGGCAGAGCGAGCGCCGCTACATCTATAAGAAATATGTCGACCAGCTGCTCGAGGCCGGCAAGGCATACATCGCCTTCGACACCCCCGAGGAACTGGAGGCCAAGCGCAACGAGATAAAGAATTTCCAGTACGATGCCTCCACCCGCGGCATGATGCGCAACTCGCTCACCATGCCGAAGGAGAAGGTCGACGAGCTTATACAGGACGGCCAGCAGTATGTGGTGCGCTTCCTGGTGGAGCCGGGACAGGAAGTCCACGTGCACGATCTTATCCGCGGCGAGGTGGTTGTCAAGAGCGAGATACTCGACGACAAGGTGCTCTTCAAGAGTGCCGACGAGCTGCCCACCTATCATCTGGCCAACATCGTTGACGACCATCTCATGGAAATCACCCACGTCATCCGCGGCGAGGAATGGCTTCCCTCTGCCCCACTCCACGTGCTGCTCTACCAGGCCTTCGGATGGGAGGACACCATGCCTCAGTTTGCCCACCTGCCCCTGTTGCTGAAACCCGACGGCAAGGGCAAGCTCTCGAAGCGCGACGGCGACCGGCTTGGTTTCCCCGTGTTCCCGCTGGAATGGCACGATCCCAAGACGGGCGAGGTGAGCAACGGATTCCGCGAGCAGGGCTACTTCCCCGAAGCGGTCATCAACTTCCTGGCGCTGCTGGGATGGAACCCCGGCACCGAGCAGGAACTGTTCACGCTGGAGGAGTTGGTACAGGCTTTCGACATCTCGAAATGCTCGAAGGCCGGCGCCAAGTTCGACTATCAGAAAGGTATCTGGTTCAACCACGAGTATATACTGCACAAGAGCGACCAGGAGATTGCCCGAATGTTTGCCCCCATCGTGGCCAACAATGGCATCGACGAGCCAATGGAGCGCATCGAACAGGTGGTTCACATGATGAAAGACCGCGTGAACTTCGTCAAGGAACTGTGGCCGCTCTGCTCGTTCTTCTTCATCCCGCCACTCGAATACGACGAGAAGACGGTGAAGAAACGCTGGAAGGAAGATTCACCCAAGGTGCTCGGCGAACTCTGCGAGGTGCTGGAAGGCATCAGCGACTTCAGCGTAGAGGGCCAGGAAGTGGTGGTGAAGGAATGGATTGAACAGCAGGGCTACAAGCTGGGCGACATTATGAATGCCTGGCGACTGGCGCTGGTGGGTATCGGCAAGGGCCCCGGCATGTTCGACATCTCTGCCTTCCTGGGCAAGGAAGAAACCATCCGCCGCACCCGCAGGGCGATTGAAATGATTTCTTAATGCCGTCATACCGTTATGCCGTTATAACGTTATAACGAAAAACAATAAACCCCAGAAAAAACCGAATTCGAAATGTACAACATCGCGATGTATTTCGTACAGCTGGGCATCGCCATTGCAGCCATCTTCGACCATAAGGTCCGTCTGCTGTGGCGCGGCCAGCGTGCTGCCTTCAAGACGCTGAAAAAGAAAGTCGACCCCAACGCCAAGTATGTGTGGGTGCATGCCGCCTCGCTTGGCGAGTTCGAGCAGGGACGTCCTATCATCGAGCGCATCCGCCTGCAGCATCCCGAGTACAAGATTCTGCTCACCTTCTTCTCGCCCTCGGGCTATCAGGTGAGAAAGAACTACGAGGGTGCCGACATCATCACCTACCTGCCCATCGACACCGTGACCAATGCCCGCCGGTTCCTGCGCACCATTCGTCCGGTCATGGCTTTCTTCATCAAGTACGAATTCTGGTACAACTATCTGCATATCCTGAAGCATCGCGGCGTTCCCACCTATAGCGTGAGCAGCATTTTCCGTCCCGACCAGATTTTCTTCAGCTGGTACGGACGTGCCTATTCGCGCGTGCTGAAATGTTTCACCAAGTTCTTTGTGCAGAACGAGGAGAGCCGCCAGCTGCTTGCAAAAATCGGCATCACCGAAACCGAAATAGTTGGCGACACCCGCTTCGACCGCGTCATGACCATCAAGTCGCTGGCCAAGCAACTGCCGATAGTGGAGGCGTTTACAACCCCCCACCAACTCCCCCGAGGGGGAGAGCCGGCCGTTCAGGAAGCCTCCCCTCGGGGAGGTTTGGAGGGGGTGTTCGTTGCCGGTTCTTCATGGCCCCCCGACGAGGAAATCTTCATCCGCTACTTCAACGAGCACCGCGAATGGAAGCTCATCATCGCACCGCACGTCATCGGTGAAGACCATCTGCAGCAGATTATCTCCAAACTCTCTCCCTCGGGAGCGACGGAGGGAAGTCGCCGAATCGTACGCTTCACCCAGACCACCCGCGAGGAGGCTGCAAAGGCCGACACGCTCATCATCGACTGCTTCGGACTGCTGAGCAGCATTTATAATTATGGTGATGTTGCCTATATCGGCGGCGGTTTCGGCGTAGGCATCCACAACACACTCGAAGCAGCCGTATGGGATATGCCCGTTATATTCGGCCCCAACAACAAGAAATTCCAGGAGGCCCAGGGACTGAAAGCCTGCGGCGGCGGTTTTGAAATCAACAACTACGATGAGTTTGCCGCCCTTATGCAGCGCTTCACCGACGACGAGGCTTTCCTTAAGCAGAGTGGACGCCAGGCCGGACATTTCGTTAAAGACCAAGCTGGTGCCACTGACAAAGTCTTGGCCTCCGTAGAACTGTAATCATTTGAACTAATCTAATCCTTTAAAACCTATGAAGAAACAATTTTGGATAACTGTTAAGCAGTTTCTGCTTTATCTTATCTTGAGTCAGGGAATTATGACCCTTGGTATCATCATCGTAGCGATTAAATCCGTGTCGATAGGTATCGAAAAAAACCAAGAGGCAATTTCTAAGTTCGTATCCGAAACAACCATTGCCCAATGGGCTCTGGCGCTGGGATTCGCACTTGCGATAGTGGTATTCCTGGGTAAGCGCTATGTCAGGATTTCAACGGGGCGCATAGAGCGCAGCACATTGGGGATGGTGGTATTCATGGCAGTACTGGTCAGTTTGGGTTGGTTGTTTACCGAATTGGCCTCCATAATACTTCTCCTTCCCAGCGAAATAGAGGGTACAGAGGAGCAGATGAGCAATCTGACAGGAGAAATACTAGGAGCTATCTCAATAAGCATACTGGCACCGATAGCAGAGGAAATAGGATATAGGGGAGTGTTATTGGGCGGACTGCTCAGGATGCGCTGCAAGCCTTGGGTGGCAATAGTGCTCTCGGCAATCGTCTTCGCTTTGGTCCACGGTTTTTCTGTGAAATTATTTGGAACCATGGTATTCGGCATCATCACTGGCTGGCTCTACTGGCGCACACGAAGCCTCATACCGGGAATAATCGCCCACATCGTGAACAACTCGTTGGCCGTAGGCTTTGGGTTTCTTCCCACCGATTTTGAGCCAAGCAAGCTGGCATGTGTAATATGTATTGTGATTTCCCTGCCAATACTGGTTATTGGATTGAGGTGGTTTAAGCAAGGTCGCTATCTTTCCCGCTCCAAATAGCTGCCTTAGTGAGGAAATGTATTGGGTTCACTTCAAAACCTATTCCTGATTTGCATGAAGAAATCATTTTGGATAACTATTAAACAGTTTCTGCTCTTTCTGCTCCTGAGTCAGGGTATTATGGCCCTTGGCATCATTGTTGTCTTTATTCAAGCCTTTGCGGCAGGTGTCGAAAAAAACGAGGAAGCATTATTAGAGTTTGCTTTCGAATCAGACATTGTCGGTTGGTCGATATTACTGGGATACGTGCTCACGATTGCGGTATTTCTGGGCAAGCGCTATGTCAGGATTTCGATGGGACGCATTGAGCGCAGCACATTTGGGATGATGGCATGCATGGCGGTATTTATCAGCCTGGGGTGGATGTTCACCGAGGTGTCCATCCTGCAACTTGCTGAAGCAGATAAACTCTTTGCCGATGACTGGGAGGAATTAGAAGAGTTTGAGAAAATGATGGGTGGCACACTGGGAGCCATCTCGGTAGGCATACTGGCACCGATAGCCGAGGAAATAGGATTCAGGGGAGTGTTGATGGGCGGACTGCTCAGGATGCGCTACAAGCCATGGGTGGCTATCATATTGTCGGCCATCGTATTCTCATTCTTCCACGGCACCTACCTGCAACTCTTGGGCACCATGGTGTTCGGCATCATCACCGGCTGGCTTTTCTGGCGCACACGAAGTCTCATACCGGGCATGATTATCCACATCGTGAACAACTCCACGGCCGTAATCTTGGAGAAGTTTATCCCCGACTGGGAGCCCGACAAGACGGCATGCGTGATGTTCATTGCGGTTTGCCTGCCGTTACTGCTGATCGGTTTGAGGTGGTTCAAGCTGTCACGCTATCTCTCCCCACAATAGCCGCCTCCCCCCTCGCCGCCCAAATGCCGTCAGGTGTTATGCGGTAGCACCTCGGAAAAAAACCGACAACGCCTTTTCCCCATCCAGGATTCCCAACCCGCCAAAAAGCCCGGGAAAATCATTTCATGACCAAAAAATCTGCATCTTTTCGTCGTTTATAGTCCATTTGCTGATGAAAAAGACTCTATTTCATCAGCAAATAAAGTTCATTTGCCGGTCAATTAATCATCGTTTGCCGCAAAAAATCTAGAGAATTTCGTCCAATTAATAGGCTTTTCAATCGTACGCCGCCTTCAAAACCACCTAAAATTCCCATAACTCATTCTTTACCAGAGCATTAGCAAGCCCCTCTCAAAACTCGCGAATTTGCGTTCCTCCCCACATTTCCTGCCGAAAACGCGAGTTTTACCCCCCGAAATTCAGAATATATTTTACAATCATACATTCCCCAAGTGAACAAAAAGTATGCCTTCGTCGAGGGCGATTTGGCGGGCCTGCCTAAGTGTCTCTACGGGCGTGGGCGGAACATCCTTCATCCGATACTTTGGGAAAAAACGGCTGAAGTGGAGCGGAGCCCCGGCAAGTCCGTTGTCGGTCATCCACCGGCACATGCTGCGTATCATTTCCATGTCGTCGTTGATGCCGGGAATCACCAGGTTGGTCAGCTCTATCCACACGCCGGCATCGCGCATGGCTAGGATGGTGTCGAGCACCGTTTGCAGGTGTCCACCGCTGACCCGCTGGTATATTTCGTCGCTGAACGACTTCAGGTCAACGTTGGCCGCGTCGAGATAGGGCAAAAGATCGGCAAGGGGTTGCTGGCAGACGTAGCCCGCCGTGACGAGAATGTTCCACAATCCGCGTTCGTGCGCCAGGCGGGCTGCATCGGTTACGTATTCGATATAGGTGAGCGGCTCGGTGTAGGTGTAGGCAATGCCCGGACAATGGTGCTCTTCGCAGACCGCCACCAGTTGCTCGGGCGAAAGCCGGTAGTGCGGCACCTGGTCGGGCGAGGCCTGCGAGATGTCGTGGTTCTGACAGTTCAGGCACCGGAAGTTGCACCCCGTGCAGGCAACAGAAAGGCACTTCGTGCCCGGATGGAAATGATAGAGGGGCTTCTTCTCCACAGGGTCGATGGCCAGCGCGCAGGGTTTTCCGTACACCTCGCTATAAAGCACGCCGTTCCGGTTGCGCCGGCTGCGGCAGACGCCTGTCTTGCCGTCTGCTATATGACAATGGTGCGGGCAGAGCAGACACTCCACCATTCCATCATCCAACTGCCTATAATGGCTTGCCCGGTAATCATAATTATCCATCCTGCATTCCCCATTCTACATTAGAAAACAATGGCCTCGTAGACGTAGAGTTCGGCATCGCGCCATCCGTCCCATCCCAGTCCGGCCTTGTCGCGCGAGCAATGGCCCACGAACTCTTCCTTGGTCCAGTTCACCTCGTCGGCCACCTGCGGCAGGAAGGTGCCGCTGCGGCCTCCCTTGCGGATATAGATGCCATGCCGGTGCAGCTGGAATTCATCCAGACTATGAATGCGGCGCATCGGGGTAAGCACCGAAATCTCGATGTCGGTGTCTTTCAGTTCTTCACGGCGCAAGGGCATAAAGCGCGGGTCTTCGAAGGCCGCCGAACGGGCCATCACGGCTACAATCTCGTGCAGGGGATAGTCTTCGCCGAAATGTCCGATGCAGCCCCGCAGCCGCCCGTTCTGATGGAGCGACACAAACGCACCGCATTTCTGCTGAAGCGAAGCGTCCAGCTTGTAGCGCGTCGCGTTCGAAATCGGCAGTCCGTCGAGCGAGTCCTTGATGCTCTGCAAGGCAATCTCTTTCAGCAGATGCTTGTCGGATTCGGTGAGCACGAAGTCTCCCTTAGCCTGCTGTTTCCTGTACACGGCAAATGCATGATAGCCCACCACGCGGTTGGAATCGTCGTTCGTGATGTCGCCTGAGTTCTGGTACATCAGGTGCCGCACCTCGTAGCTTTTGTCGAGCATCATCAGCAGCGTGATGATGGGGAACTCGCCGCATGCACTTGTAGCCAAATTGGGAATGCCCAGGCCTTCGTTCTCCTCAAGGATGTCGATAAAACGGTTCACATCGCCGCTGGCCACGGCCTCGCCCGTCCGCTTATCCACCTTATAGGCATCCTTATATGATGGGTAATGGGAGAAGTCGCTGCTGATAACAAAGAGGTTTTCTTCGGTGAGATAGGGTTTCAGCGCCTTTGCCATCCGCTTCAGTTTCTGGTAGTCGTTGGTAGAGATGATGATGGGCACAATGGGCGGCACCTCGCCCAGCCGGCGCTGCAGGAATGGCAACTGCACCTCCAGGCAGTGCTCGCGGTCGTGGGCCTTGGGCTGATAGAAGAACACGCTGTCGGCCTCTATCAGCTGACTCACCGTCTCGGTATCAACCTTTATCTCGCCCAAAGGCGTCTCGTAGTAGTCGGCCTCGCTGTCAACCGATGCCCCGTCGAGCCATTCGTGATGGCTGGGACCCAACAGGAAAATGCGCTTGTAGGGCTGCTTGGGGTTCAGGGTCATATAGGCCGCAGCCGCCACATTGCCCGAATAAAAATAGCCGGCATGGGGCACGATAATAGCTACAGGACGCTCTTTGACACTGTCGCTGGCATGGAGGGCCAGAAAACTGTCCACTCCGTGGCTCAGCACCTGCGGGTCAGCCTCGTAGAATCTTCCCGCCTGCGTTGCAGGCCTCACCGTTGGCTGGTGTGCCTGTCCGTTGCATGAGTTCATTATCATAGTCATTAGTATTATCGAAAGTAATTGCAGTTTCCGCATCTTCATGCCTTTATTCTATTATTTGGGACAAAGATACAATTTAACGGGGAGAATTGCAAATTTATTGGCCAGGAATTTACTTGCAGGCATCAACAGCCCTGACAGGCCCGAAGTGAGAGTTTTGGATAAGTTTTGGTTACGCGAGGGAAAGAATAGGAACGGAATAATGCGTATCTTTGCAGGCGAAAATTGAGTCAATAATAACTAAAAACAGAATAAGCAATGAAAACAAAAAGCATGCTGACAGCATTACTGCTCTGCGTGGCAACCCTCGCCACAGCTCAGCCACAGGGATTCGGCGGTTTCCAGATGCCGGAAAACAAGGCAACCTACAAGGACATCAACTATGCGGGCGACGACCTGGATGCCCACCGCATGGACATCTACCTGCCCGAGCAGCAACAGGAAAAATATAAAGTGGTGATTGCCATCTACGGCAGCGCATGGTTTTCCAACAACATGAAGGTGATGACCTATATGTCGCTGGGCAAGCCGCTCACCGACGCGGGCTTTGCCGTGGTGTGCATCAACCACCGTTCGAGTGGCGACGCCAAGTTTCCGGCACAGATTAACGACGTGAAGGCCGCCATTCGCTTTGTGCGCGCCCATGCCGACGAATACCGCCTCGACACTTCGTTCGTAGGCATCACGGGATTCTCGTCGGGCGGACATCTGGCCTCGCTGGCAGGCGTCACCAACGGCATGAAGGAACGCACCGTTGGCAACACGACGGTCGACATCGAGGGAAAGGTGGGCAACTGCCTGGAAGCTTCGAGCAGCGTGGATGCCGTGGCCGACTGGTTCGGTCCGGTGGACATGGCCCACATGAACGGTTGCGAGAAGGTGAACGACGGCAAGTCGCCCGAAGCTGCCCTCATCGGCGGCGCTCCTGAAGATTTGCCCGACATGGTAAGCCTCATCAGTCCCATCAGTTACGTGACGGCCGAAGGTCCGCGCTTCCTGGTATTCCATGGCGATGCCGACAACGTGGTGCCCTGTTGTCAGAGCGAACGGTTCGCACAGACACTGAAAGATGCCGGCCGACTGGAGGCACTGCACATCGTGCCCGGTGGTCAGCACGGACCGGTGACGTTCAACGAAGAGACTTTCGGCGAAATGACTGCCTTCTTCCTGAAGGAAGCAGCTCATCCATCCTGCTGCAAGGGCGGTTCTTGTTGTAAGGCTGAAAAAAAGAAATAAGCCGTCCCCTCCGGGGGACGCTTACCCGCCATAACGGTTAAACCTCGTTAAAAAGAGCGGCACGGCGGCAGATTTTAATTATCTTTGCCACAGATATGAAACAAAACCATGCTGCAACGATTCTGTTCGCGCTGATTCTTGCCTCGATGATGACCAGTCTGGGCAGCTATCGCATGACGGCCCGCGCCGTAGAGGCCGACATGGACCGTGCGCTGGCGCTGACCATGGCCGAACAGCAGGACGAGGTGATCAGTCCCGACACCATACGCACGTTCAACAGCCACCTGCAGATTGCTGCCCTCAGGGGAAAGGCCACGCTGGCCGTGGATGCCCGGGGGAGGCAGTTCAGGGCATACGCCCATTGTCCGGGGGCTACGGTGCTGGGACTGACCGACCAGCGGCCCTCGGCCGTGATGTGGATACTGACGGCGGCATGGGCGGTGTTCTGTCTCTATGGTCGTCACCGTCAGGAGAACGCCCTTCCCGACGGATCGCTGAACTACGGCGGACTGCGCTATGCCGAGCCGGAAAGATGTTTCTACGATGCGCAGGGGCAGCAGGTAAGGCTGACGCCCATGCAGCAGCAACTGATGGAGATGTTTTTCCGTTCGCCCGGTCATCAGCTCTCGAAGACGGAGATTTGCGATGCCCTCTGGCCCAAGAAGACCGATGCCAGCGAGACGCTCTATGCACTCATCAGCCGGCTGAAGCCCATCATCGAGCAGCATTCGGAACTGAAGATTGAGTCGGACAGGGGAAGGGCCTACATACTGAAGATGAAATAGCACGGCAGAAGCGCCACTGCGGTGAAAGGAGGAAATGTACCGAAAACAGGAGGTGTTGAAACTTTTTCTAAAGAATCTGATACAAATAGAACTACACCTTTCATATTCTTTTTTGTAACTTTGCATCCATCAACCCATAGCATGGGCTGATGGCGGCATTCGTAACTAAAAACCATCAAAGAATATGAAAAAGAACTTATTATTGATTAGCATGATGTGCCTGTCGCTGAGCATGACGGCACAGCCGAAATCGCGCGTCATCGAAGACGGCGGAACAGGCCCCTACAAGATTGTAATGACCGAAGCTGAAGGACTGCCCGAGCACACCGTTTTCGTGCCGCAGGACCTCAGCGTGTTCAACGCCCAGCATCCGCTGCCCGTACTCGTATGGGGTAACGGTGCCTGTGCCAACTCTCCGTTCGAGCACATGAACTTCCTTAACGAGATTGCCTCGCACGGCTATCTGGTGCTGGCCACGGGTATTATCCCGATGACCGACGAATGGTATAGGGGTCCGATGTCGAAATCGGAACAGCAGATAGAGAGCATCGACTGGGCCTACGCACAGAATGCCGACCCCAAGTCGCCCCTCTATCAGAAAATAGACCTGAAGAACCTCTGCGTGGCCGGTATGTCGTGCGGCGGACTGCAGACGCTCTTCAACTGCGCCGACCCGCGCATCAAGGCGCTGATGATTTGTAACAGCGGACTCTTCAACCAGCAGAATGCCGGACAGGCCGTCGGCGGAATGCCCATGCCTCCGAAGGAGAAGCTGAACGAAATCCACACGCCCATCATCTACATCCTGGGCGGAAGTGAAGACATTGCCTACGGAAACGGCATGGACGACTTCCACCGCATCAGCCATGTGCCTGCCGCTGCCTTAAACTTTCCCGTGGGACACGGCGGCACCTATCGCCAGCCTCACGGCGGAGAGTTCACCATCGCAGCCCTTGCATGGCTCGACTGGCAGCTGAAGGGCGACAAAGAGGCCGCCAAGATGCTGACAGGACCCGACTGCGGACTGCTGAAACGGGAGGGATGGACCATCGAGAAAAATGATTTGTTCGACAAGAGCGCAAAATAAGCACCAACGATTGTTAGTGAAAATGAAGCATTTTCTGACGGCCATTTTGATGCTGTGCCTCACCATAACGGCAACGGCACAGACGGGAGACTACGAGACGCTGAAAACCGAGAAGATAAAGAACCCCATGCTCTGGGCCGACGTGCCCGACCCCGACATCATCCGCGTGGGCGATACTTTCTATCTGGTGAGCACCACCATGCACCTGATGCCCGGCGCTCCGGTGATGAAATCGAAAGACTTAAAGAACTGGGAGACCGTGGGCTATATCTTCGACCGGCTTACTGATTCGCCTAAATACGACCTCCAGCAAGGCACCGCCTACGGCCGCGGCCAGTGGGCCACCTCGCTGAAATACCACAACGGCAAGTTCTATGCGCTGCTGGCTCCCAACGAGCGCGGAGCCATGGGCGACACCTATATCTTCTCTGCCGAGAAGGCCGAGGGTCCTTGGCAGATTGTTTCAAGGATGCGCCACTTCCACGACTGCTCGCTCTTCTTCGATGACGACGGACGGGTGTTTGTGGTCTATGGCACCGGCGAACTGATGGAACTGAAACCTGACCTCTCGGATGTCATCGAGGGAACCCACCAGCAGATATTCAAGCGCGAGGAAGACGAGAAGGGACTGTTGGAAGGCAGTCGCATGATTAAGCACAACGGCAAATACTACCTGCTGATGATATCGCACACTTATGCTCCCGGACGCCATCGCCGCGAGGTGTGCTACCGTGCCGACGACATTCACGGACCTTACGAGAAACAGGTCATCCTGGAATCTGAGTTTGGCGGTTTCTCGTACGAGGCGCAGGGAACTATCGTTGACACGCAGGACGGCGACTGGTATGGAATTATCTTCCAAGACCGTGGCGGCGTGGGACGTGTGCTCACCGTGATGCCCTGCCGATGGATTAACGGATGGCCCATGCTAGGCGACGAAAACGGCAAGGTGCCGGAAACTGTGCGCCCGCTAGTAAGCGGACAACCCGAGACGGGCATTGTCAAGAGCGATGACTTCACAAATAAAAAACTCGGACTGCACTGGCAGTGGAACCACAACCCCATCAACGAGGCATGGTCGCTCACGGAACGCCCGGGATTCCTCAGACTGAAGACCAACCGCGTGGTGAACACGCTCTATCTGGCACCTAACACGCTGACGCAGCGCATGGAAGGTCCGACGTGCAGCGGCATCATCTCGATGGACTGCTCGAAAATGAAAGACGGCGACTGTGCCGGACTGGCAGCATTCAACAGCGACACCGGTGCGCTGACGATTAAGAAGAACGGCAGAAAACTCGTGCTCGAGATGGACGAGATGACCGTGGAACTCTCTGAACGCGACAAAGAGGTGACGAAGGTGGAAGACAAATGCATCGAACAGGTAGCACTGAAACAGACAAAGGTGTGGTTGCGCATCGATGCCGATTTCCGTCCTACAGAACGCGGCGGCCGGGATGCCGCAAACTTCTATTATAGTCTTGACGGCGTCCAATGGAACAAGATTGGAACCGCCGACTACCGTTTGCGGTTCGACTGGCGCCGGTTCTTCATGGGTTCTAAGTTTGGCATTTTCTGTTATGCCACCAAGCAAAAAGGCGGCTATGTTGACATAGATGCCTTCAACGTAAGCAAGAGCGAAAAGTAGAGAAATGAAACGACAACTGTTATCACTATTCATTATTTTATGCTGCGCCACCACCATGATGGCGCAGCAGTCGCCCAACGGGAAACTGACGGTTGAACCGCGCCAGCAGACGCTGGTGGTCAGCTATCAGCAACAACCGGTTATTGAAGTGGAGACCGGCATTGAAACGGCGGCCCTCAGAAAGAGTAAGGCAAAACGCATCAGCGCCGACTACCAGATGATTGCGGGCAAAAAAAGCCACTGCACCAACGAGGCTAACGAGTATCGATGCGGCGCGCTGGTGGTGCGCATCTACAACGATGGCATCGCCCTGCGCTACGAGTACAAGAGACTGAAAGACGCGAAACAGCCCGAGGAACTGACGGCCTACCGCATTCCCGAGGGTACACGCCGATGGATGCAGCAATGGGCTGAATCCTACGAGGGATTCTTCCCGTTCAGCACAACGGCAAAGGAGAAACCCGTGCCGAGTTTCAGCGGCACCTTCACATCTCCCGACGGCTTCAACAACCGCTGGGGCTACCCCGCCCTGCTAGAGCCTGCCGATGGTGTCTTTGCCCTGATTACAGAGGCAAACATCGAAAGGCAGCAGAGCGCCTCGTGCCTCTATAACAACGGCGAACGGTTCCGTGTAGTGCCCGACAAGAACGAGAAGCAACTCAATGGCGAATGGCACACACCCTGGCGCGTGATCATCGTGGGTTCGCTGGACGACGTGGTGGAATCCACCCTCGTCACTGATGTGGCCGAGCCATGCCTTCTGGAAGATACCAGCTGGATTCATCCGGGTGTGGTGTCGTGGGTTTATTGGGCCTACAACCATGGTTCCAACGACTACAACATCATCAGGAAATACGTTGACATGGCAGTCGCGCTGCATCTGCCCTATGTGCTCATCGATGCGGAATGGGACGAGATGACCGACGGCAAGACCATCGAGGATGCCGTTGCCTACGCCCGTCAGCAGGGCATTCGTCCGCTGATATGGTATAACTCAAGCGTGGGCTGGATTGACGGAGCACCGGGACCGAAGTTCCGCCTCAACAAGCCAGAGGACCGTGAACGCGAGTTTGCCTGGTGCGAGAAAATCGGGGTGGCCGGCGTGAAGATAGATTTCTTCTCAGGCGACAACCAGATGAACATGGACTATTGCATCGATTTGCTGGAGAGCGCGGCCCGCCATCACCTGCTGGTGAATTTCCATGGTGCCACCATCCCCCGCGGCTGGCAGCGCACCTATCCTAACCTGCTCTCTACCGAGGGCGTCTATGGTGCCGAGTGGTACAACAACGTGCCAACCTTCACCAACCGTGCCGCAAGCCATAACGCCACGCTGCCCTTCACCCGCAACGTGATAGGACCGATGGACTATACGCCCTGCGCCTTCAGCGATTCGCAGCATCCGCACATCACGAGCCATGCCCACGAACTGGCACTTACGGTTCTCTTCGAGAGCGGACTTCAGCATCTGGCCGACCGCCCGGAGAGTTTCCTGGCTCAGCCGCAGGCCGTACAGGATTTCCTTGGACGACTGCCCGCCGCATGGGACGAGACGCGTTACGTGAGCGGCTATCCCGGACAAAGCGCGGTGCTGGCACGCCGTAGCGGCAGCCGCTGGTTTGTGGCAGGCATCAATGGTACCGACGAGCCTCAAACACTAAAGTCCGACCTCAGTTTCATCGGCGCAAACCGGAAAGCCACCCTGTTTGCCGACAGCGGCAATGCCGATGTGCCCTGGCAGATTTCAACCATAAGCACGCTGCCTGCCTCCGTGGCATGCCAGCCCCGTGGCGGTTTTGTCATCGTCGTAGAGTAATTTAAACAACAATATTATAAAAAGTATAATACATTATTATAATAACATGAATAAAACTATAGTCAATTGCTTTAGGATACTTGCTATCCCCTTTCTCACAATGATTGCCACAACGGGATGGGCACAGGACAAACTGTATGCCAACGAGTTCCCTTTGGGCGACGTCACCCTGCTTGACGGGCCGCTGAAACATGCACGCGACCTGAACATCAAGACATTGCTGAAATACGACTGCGACCGTCTGCTGGCACCCTACCGCAAAGAGGCCGGACTGCAGCCAAAGGCGAAGGCCTATCCCAACTGGGACGGACTCGACGGACACGTGGGAGGCCACTACCTGACGGCCATGGCCATCAATGCCGCCACGGGCAGCAATGAATGCCGCCAGCGCATGGAATACATGATAGGCGAACTGCAGGAGTGTGCCGATGCCAACAACAAAAACCATCCCGAATGGGGACAGGGCTATGTGGGCGGCATGCCCGGCAGCGAACGCATCTGGAGCAACTTCAAGAAAGGCGACTTCGGCGTGTACTTCGGCTCATGGGCTCCGTTCTACAACCTGCACAAGATGTATGCCGGACTGCGCGATGCCTGGCTCTACTGCGGCAACGAACAGGCCAAACAGCTGTTCCTCGGTTTCTGCGACTGGGCTATCCAACTGACCGCGGGCCTGAGCGATGAGCAGATGGAAAGCATGCTGGGCAATGAGCACGGCGGCATGAACGAGGTGCTGGCCGACGCCTATGCCATCACGCAGGATCACAAATACCTCAAAGTGGCCATGCGCTTCTCACACCGCAGACTGCTTACGCCCATGTCTCAGCGCGTGGACAACCTCGACAATATGCACGCCAACACACAGGTGCCAAAGGTGGTGGGCTTTGAGCGCATCGACGAACTGGCAAACCTTTATCCGATTAAGCATTGCAGGCGTGACGAAAACGGAAAGACGGTTTGCGGGTCATCAAACACCGAGCCATACCACGAGGCCGCCAGTTTCTTCTGGGACATCGTCACCGGACAGCGCTCACTGGCCTTCGGCGGAAACAGCCGCCGCGAGCACTTCCCCAGCAAGGAGGCCTGCACCGACTTCATCAACGACATTGACGGTCCGGAGACCTGCAACACCAACAACATGCTGAAGCTGACGGAAGACCTGCACCGCCGCAATCCCGAGGCACGCTATGCCGACTATTACGAACTGGCCACATTCAACCACATCCTCTCCTCGCAGCATCCCGAGCATGGCGGCTACGTCTACTTCACGCCTGCCCGTCCGCGCCACTACCGCAACTACTCGGCTCCTAACGAGGCCATGTGGTGCTGCGTAGGAACAGGAATGGAGAACCACGGCAAGTACGGACAGTTCATTTATACCCATGTGGGCAATGCGCTTTACGTGAACCTCTTCGTAGCATCAGAGCTGAACTGGAAAGAAAAAGGTATCGTAATCCGTCAGGAGACACAGTTCCCCTATGCCGAAACGAGTCGTATCACTATCACACAGGGCAAGGGTGAGTTCCCGTTGCTGGTGCGCTATCCAGGCTGGGTAAAGCCCGGACAATTCACCGTAAAGGTAAACGGCCAGCCCGTAGACATCATCAGCGGACCGTCTAGCTACATCTCCATCGACCGCAAGTGGAAGAAGGGTGATGCCATCGACATCACGTTCCCCATGCACAACAGCATCAAATACCTGCCCAACGTACCGCAGTACATCGCCTTGATGCACGGTCCCATCCTGCTGGCCGCCAAGACGGGCACCGAGGACATGGCACACCTCATTGCCGACGACAGCCGCTTCGGACAGTATGCCAGCGGCAAGAAGCTGCCCATCAACGAGGCACCCATTCTCATCAACAACGACATCGACGCCATTGCCGGCCAGATTACGCCCATTGGGGAACAACCGCTCCACTTCATGCTGGAGACGAAGGTGGTGAATGGTCCCGACAACAAGGCTTTTATCCTGCAGCCTTTCTTCGAGGTTCACGACTCGCGTTACATGATGTACTTGCTGGCGCTATCTGAAAAGAATTACAATGGC
>JAEEGH010003292.1_pt1 | contig 42682 bp, 38 predicted proteins | sample 9134181 | NCBI WGS metagenome assembly JAEEGH01 (sample SAMN16246544, study PRJNA631951) | gut metagenome | biome: gut microbiome; feature: rumen; material: DP-attached | host: Bos | place: Iran: Karaj | collected 2018-10 | reverse complement strand
ACAACCGCAAACTCCGTGACTGCCGCATCCACCTCAACACCAACCATGAGAAACGCCTCGAAAGCACCATCTTCATTACCGAGGGCGACTCCGCCTCGGGAAGCATCACCAAGAGCCGCGACGTGCAGACCCAGGCCGTGTTCAGCCTACGCGGCAAGCCACTCAACTGCTTGGGCATGACCAAGAAAGTGTGTTACGAAAACGAGGAGTTCAACCTGCTGCAAGCCGCCTTGAACATCGATGAGGACATCGAGAATCTGCGCTACAATAACATCGTCATCGCTACCGATGCCGATGTCGACGGCATGCACATCCGCCTGCTGATGCTCACCTTCTTCCTGCAGTTCTATCCCGACCTGGTACGCAACGGCCATGTCTATATCCTACAGACCCCGCTGTTCCGTGTGCGCAACAAGAAGGAGACTTACTATTGCTACACCGACGAGGAACGTATCGCCGCCAAGGAAAAATGCGGCAAGCAGGCCGAAATCACTCGATTCAAAGGTCTGGGCGAAATATCTCCCGACGAGTTCCGTGGCTTCATTGGTCCCAACATGCGCCTCGAGCCGGTCATCCTTCGCTACGACTTCGGCATCAAGGAGTTGTTGGAATACTACATGGGCAAGAACACCATGGAACGGCAGAAGTTTATCATCGACAATCTTAGGATTGAGGATGATTCGGAGATGGATAAGATGTAAATTTTCTTCATAAACTATCATATAATGCAATAATTTCCTATTTTTGCAGTCTCAAATGATAGTTTGTTATGACGAAATCAACAAAAGGTACACTACTTCCCAGAAAACTCTCCAAGAATCTCGCCATTGTTGGGGAGCAAATCAAATTGGCCCGACTAAGGCGTGACCTGAGCATAGCACAAGTGGCCGAACGTGCCACATGCTCACAATTATCGGTGATGCGTGTTGAGAAAGGGGCACCTACTGTGGCGATTGGGATCTACTTACGTGTGTTGTACGCATTGCAGTTAGACGAAGACATTCTCTTGTTGGCACAAAAAGATGAAATTGGACGAAATTTGCAAGACCTGGACTTGAGGCGTCGCCAAAGGGCATCAAAAAAGACTGAATGATGGAAAAACTTCAAGTATATGCGGATTTCGACTGGCTTAACGATCCTGTTTTGGTCGGCACACTAAGTCATGAAATGCTTAGGGGAACGCCTTCATACGGTTTTTCTTTCGACACGGAATGGCTGCGCTTGTGCCGTTCCACGCTATTAAGTGGCGACTTAATGAATTTCTCAGGCGACCAATACAAATCAGGCGAGATTTTCGGTTGTTTTGGCGATGCCATGCCCGACCGTTGGGGTAAAAGGCTGATTGACAAAAGAGAAAGGATAAAAGCCGAACAAGAAAAGCGCATCCCAAGAACTTTTACCGACTATGATTACTTGACTCAATTGGATGACTTTTCACGGATGGGTGCTTTTCGTTTCAAACAGAATGATGTATTCATTGGAACTTCAGAGCAAGACTTACGTGTGCCGCCATTGACCAGCCTCCGCGAGTTTGTTTTCATGGCACATGAGTATGAAAGGAACGAACAATCAGGACGATCTATAAGAGAAGAATGGCTAGAAAACCTCTTCCGTCAAGGCTCTTCTTTGGGTGGCGCGCGGCCCAAAGCCAATGTCATGGATGAAAAAGGTCGTCTTTGCATCGCCAAGATCCCTTCGTTTTCCGACGACTACGACGTTGCCCTATGGGAGCATTTTGCTCATGTGATGGCCAGAAAAGTTGGCATTAATGCCGCCGAAACCCGATTGTTGAAACTTGATGGCGTAAAATATCACACTCTGTTGTCTCGTCGTTTCGACCGAACCGACGATGGCCGTCGCAGGCATTTCGCCTCTGCCTTGACTTTGGCCAACCTCAAAGATGGGGATAATGATTCCACAGGACACGGCTATCTGGATATTGTGGACATCATCATCGGTCCGACAGGGATTGCTGACACAGGCGCGATGCTGAAAGAACTGTATCGCCGAGTGGCATTCAACATCTGCATTGGCAATCATGACGATCATTTCAGGAACCACGGATTTCTTTTAGGCAAAAAAGGATGGCAACTGTCGCCCGCCTACGACCTGAACCCAACCAACATGACGACGCAGAGTTTGTTGATTTCATCAAACACCAATGAGTCGTCCTTAGAGATACTACTTGATGCTTGCGAAGAATACATGATAGACAAGAAGGAGGCTGAAGCGATTATCCGAGAAGTGAAGCAAGGTTTAATGAAATGGAGAATCACAGCGAATCAATGCCAAATCCCGAAAGTTGAGCAGGAGAGGTTCGCTCGGAGATTTGAACAAGCGATTAGGTAACAAGATCATTTTCTAGGCAATGAATTGATATTATCCAAGAAATCCTTCTCCACTTGGCTCAATGTGCGTTGCTGGTATTTCTTGTATTCATTGGTCGCGTGGTCAATGGCTTGTTGATGCGAAACTTTCCCTGCGCCTTGTAGCAGTTTTTCACCGCTCATCGTCAGAATTTGGTCCAAATGTGCCGCCCAATCTTTCATGGTCATGGTTTGCTGACGCTCGGCTTGTCGTTCCGCAAAGTCCAAATATCCCGAAACAATCTGCCCCATAGCTCGCAATTCCTTCTCGTCCAGATAATTCTTTGCTATGACTGCATCTTTCAAATGCGGTCGGTCACCTTCAAATGTCGTCAAGCCCATGAACTCTTTTTCGGCATCGGCGCGGCTTACAATGACTTCAGCAGCCGTCTGACCGTGAACTGCATAATGAATCTTGTTTTGCACTCGTTTGAAAAACTCAATGGAAATGTCGGCTTTTGGGTCGTAGTCGATGCTGGTGGCGTATATATCAAGCACTTGCCTGTAAAACACCTTTTCGGACGAGCGGATGTCGCGGATGCGTTCGATGAGTTCTTTCCAATAGCCGCCACCGCCAAGGTTTTTCAGGCGGTTGTCGTCGAGGGCGAAGCCTTTGCGAATATACTCATTAAGCACAGCTGTGGCCCAAATGCGAAATTTGGTGGCTTTAGCCGAATTAACGCGGTAACCAACTGAGATAATCATGTCAAGATTATAAAAGTCAATTTGTTCTTCTATCTCACCTCTTATACCTCTATTTACGACAGTTGCAATTTTTGCAACCGTCGCCTCATGCGTCAACTCTCCATCTTTGAAAATATTGGCAACATGGCGACTAATTCCAGATTTATCCACACCAAATAGCGAAGCCATCGCCTTCTGTGTCGCCCAGATTGTCTCATCCTTGACAACCACTTGAATTACTCCCTCCTCGTCGGGAAGTTGGTATAATATGAATTGTGTTTCGTTGGTCATGGATTATTATTCCTCTCTATAATACACTATGCAGATTTTTTTTTGTCCACAAACAAGTTTTCCGATGCTATTCAAAATAATTATTGTTTGGTAAAATGAAAATTGCTTGCATAAATCGATTTATTCCTTTATTCGATATCTCGGAGGAAAATGATTATTATTAACTTCGATAAAAAATTGATTTTTTGTCTCAACAACAACTCGAGTTTGATGGATTACAGAAAAGTCATGAATCCGAATTAGTCATCTTTTCGTCTATACCATAAATATTTGTCATAGACAGAAAACGAAGATAACTCGCATGCATTTATCAAACTATCTATATTTATTTTTGACTTTATTTGTTGATAAAAACTACCTGAATAATAACGAGAGATATGCTCTTCAAATAAATGCGCCCAATCTTCATCTGCATGACTTACACCATAATGCCGATAAATAAACGAGCAAACTACATCAAGAATTCTAGAATCAAATTCGTTATTTATTGATAGTTTGTTATTCAAATCTTTAATGTAATTATAAATCGCATTCCCGCTCAAAACAAACAAGCCATATTCACAACGAAATGCCTCATAATTATTTATATTGATTATATTAATTTCGCTGTTTTGAACAAATAAGGAATAAACTTGACCATAATAATTGCCGTATGATGCATAACAATGTAACCAACGTGGGGTTTCTTCGTCTTTTACTTCCCATTTAAGATTCAAACTTCTGTATTCATCAAATATACGAACATCTGTAATCTCAAATTTCTCAATTATCTGCCTATCCAAATCACACCGTAAAAGTCGATTGTTTAACACAACATCCACATCATTAAACAATCCACAATCATCCCCATATAAGACTTTTAACAAATCCATCGCTGAAAGATTGGATTTTTTTGCTTCTCGAATTAGGTTTGTTGCGGAATTGTAAGCAGCACTATCTATCATCCAAAAATGTCCTATATCTTTAAGCTCTTCTATGGATTTAAACGAGTAATCATCCTTATATAAGAGATGATACTGTTGCTTCTCAATGGACTTATTAAATTCATCCTTGTTTAGTATGGTATGACTAATATGATGACTATTTTCAGTGAACACATCCAATAAAAAAGGCAATTCTGATGATGCCCATGTAATAGAATACTCTTGAGAAATATCCATCATCTGACGTTTGATTTCTTTTAAATACAAATCATAAACTCTGCCCATAACTCCACCTATTGTCTTTGAATCTATTGCCGACCTTGCAACATTTGGACGAGCTTGTGCCTCTTTTCCAATAAGATTAGCAATCGCAATAAAATATGGCTGCTCAAATCCTGGTGTATTTTTGTCTATACGAATACCTTCAATACTTATTCCGCATGGGAAAACATCAAAATTTTCATTTCTTATAATGTCGAAATACTCAACAAAAGACCATTCTTTTAGAATCATATTTTTTTTCAAGAGTATTGACATGTCAATGCCTGATTCATTTTGTCCTACGATTTTATATTCAGTTTTATCTAAACCTTTGCTCTGTAAAACATATTCTAATAAAGCTTTTGTATCTTTATAGCCAATATCTTTAGAATCATTGTTCTCTGTGTATGTAAAACTACATGCTGGGAAGAGAATCCATTCTCTCAATATCTTTTCCGGTTCAAAATCACCTATTTCAGACTTTATTTTCAACATAATTGAGGTGCCACTTTGACTATTGTCTAAAAAAGAAAGTGGCGAGTTATCTTCTACACCATGCTTAAGCAAATATTTTCCATGCAGTTTACTCACTTTTAATAATAAAGGCTTATCTTTAGCTTTTGTTCGGGTTAAAATATCAACATCCTCTGCCACCAAAAAACATGACAAAAGACCGATTCCAAACCTGCTAATAGAATGATACCCAGAATGTGTCTTAATAAAATCTTTGTCCGAGTATCTGGAAGAACCGACTTTCAATAAATGGTTTTGGATGATATTCATATCCATTCCCGTACCATTATCAGCAACTATTAATTGACGAGTTTCTGGAATCCACTTGACATCCACCTTAGGTACATACGATTTATTTAAACCCTCTTTGTCCTGTTCGTATTCGAATTTTTTTACCTTTACTGCGTCAATAGCATTTTGTGCAATTTCTCTAAGTGATACAGTAATATTGTTATATAAAGTTTCTCCGACTAACAAATCGAGGATTTTTTGTTGATCTATTGTAAAAGACAATTGACGTCTCTCATAATCTTTAGTTTCAATTTTACCATCATCAATATCTTTCCATGGAAACTCATATTCCATGGAAAACTTTTTCTTCTTTTCTTCGTTAAGCCTGTACGATGCCTGAAGCTGTTTTCTTGCATAATCCAAATAATCCATCAACGGAAAAAAACCTTTGGGATCTTCAAAATAACCAGTAATTGTGAATGTGTCGCTTTGTTTTGACTTATCGACATTACCTTCTCCATCAATTTGTTCTTTAGGGGATATGCTAGTAACAGAAGCTTGTTTTGCCCATTCAATCTGACTTGTCGGATTTGACGGAGAAATAATCTGATATTCTATAGATGGAGCTCGGTCCCCTGTAATATGAAGCATGTCCGCTGTTCTAAGGATTAAAGCAGCGTAAAATACGTTTCCTTTCTCATCTATATTCATCCCATAATCATGTTTTACCGGATATTTATCGTTATTATCCAAATCGTCTTCGTTATGACTTTCACAAATTACAGCAATATCTTTTACAAAAAGGGGTTTTAGTCCACTTACCATATTTCTCACTAATTTCACTATCTCTCCATCGTATAATTCTGTATTCTCTGCATTTAACCAATCTGCGATTCTTTTGCCATGATTCTTCCTAACAAATTCTTGATATACAAAACGTTCAGATTGCTCTTGACTCAATGTTTTTAATGATTCCTTATTCGACGGCTTGTTCTCATACGCTTCTTTGAAGTCTTTAAACAACTGATTCTTATTCCTATTAGCGTACTCATTTTTTGAAACAAGCATACCTAAATCATGGAAATATGTTGACAGGACTATTAATAACCAGTCGGCTTTTGTCATAATTTTTTTTGTTTGCTCAGGTACAATGTCATTGATTAATCCAAGCATAATATCAACATGATTAATATCATGTTTTGTATACTCATCAAATAATCCATTCTTTCCAATTTGCCCCAACATCTTTGTTAGAGATTCTTTGATTCCTAATAAATTAATACTATTAAAAGCGTTAAGTTCTGTCGCTTCTTTTGCGAGTTGTTCAGCGTAAGTCAAAGTTGTTTTATCCATAATACCATTATTATTTATTGATTATTTCCAAAGCGTTATCTATAATATGTAAAATCGCATACCCAAAGTATTAACTATGCTATCGGCAAAAATACTGACTTTTTTCGATATGGCAAGAAAAAAAACAATACTTGCTAAAAAACAAAACTTTGACAACAATTCATTATAGTAGAAAGATTTGATAAACCATCGTATCGAATTATCACAAGAAGGTATTATTCAATACATTATCATGAAATCACAAGATGTGATTTTGTTTGAGAATCGCTACAGTAATTGCGATTGCAGCGGGATTTTTCTTTGATGAGTTTTTTTGATGTATATTCCTCTCTGTTTAGTACTTCAAACTATTACAGAATCACAAGTACTTGCTCAAAACCGTATAAGACTAGCCTAATCGTTGAGTAACATAATCCATCGTTAATCTTTCATTTAATCAGTCTATCACGGCCATTTTGCTTGTTGAGGGCCACAAACCTTTCATGCTGAAAACTTGAAAAATCGGAAATACCGATTTTTTTATCAGTTCATCCAAATGAACTTGTCGGAAATCCTGAAAGGTTGCATCAATCCAAATATCCATCCTCTCGAATAATCCGCTCCAAAGTGTCAAGAAAAACCTCCACGGTCGGCACCAAAGGCATTACGTCAGTTTTCCGTAACTATTTTCCAATCATCATAGTCTCCTGTTTGCCGAAGTTCATAAAGCTCGCTGTAGAATTTCCCCAAATCGGAAACTACAATTCCTGTTTTGATGAAATGCAAGCCAAAAAGACCGATGGTGCCACCGTGAGTGTGGCTGCTTTGTCCGATTCTGAGCAACAAGACGAAACCATGTAGTAACAGGCATAATACATCCTATTGGCAGCGGCTTACCAATACTGGCTCTCCATGATGCCTTTGGCTTCTGCCCAAGTCTCTCTCGAGCGTCTTACCTTGTTGGCTACCAAGGCTTTTCTTTCTTCATCAGTCAGCATAATACCACTCTTTCCCTATTGATGTTGTCATAAAATGGTGTGCCTTTTCGTCTAGCCCATTCCGCATAGGTGTAGATTTTAGGACAGAAATAAGTACCGTATTCCCATCCTAACTCAACAAATGGATAGGCGTATGCTCCAAATGTGTCAGATTGTAGTTTTCTGTCATTAAGCAAGATAAGCAAGTCCCAGTCGGAATCTTCCCGTGCATCGTTGCGAGCCTGCGAGCCAAACAATATAAGCCTCGCTCCGGCAGGTAATACCTTGGAACCTAACGCACGAATGGAACTCAATATGGTTTCTTTTTCCAATGACATACATTTTTTATTTCGGCGCAAAACTACAAAAAACATCAATTCGCCGCAACTTTTCTGTTTCTTTTCAAATTTGTCGTACTTTTGTTTGCTGAAACTGGACTGCTTCGTACCTCGCAGTGACGCAAAGCGACAACAAGAAAGCAGTCCCAAGACAATCGAATTTTTAAATTTTGAATCTTGAATTTTAAATCTTTAAATCAACCAAATAATGAAAAAACTTACCTTATTGATTATGGGCACTATTACCCTCTTTGGCTGCAACCAAAAACCGCAGCCCGCTGAACGTTATTCCGTCAAGGCTTACCCCGAGACGCGCATGGACGAAACCGTTGTTGACGACTATTTCGGAACGAAGGTCGCCGACCCGTACCGTTGGCTCGAGAACGACACCTCCGTCGAGACCTCAAATTGGGTCAAGGCACAGACCGAAGTCACCAATGACTACCTGATCCACATTCCGTTCCGCAGCGCACTTAAGGACCGCTTGACGCAACTCGTCAACTATGAACGCTATGGAATGCCTACGAAGAAACACGGCCGTTACATCTACTCGAAGAACGACGGCCTCCAAAACCAAAACGTCATCTACATGCATGAGACGCTCGACGGCGAGCCTACCGTCTTGTTAGACCCCAACAAACTTTCCGACGATGGCACCGTCTCGTTGGGCGGCATCAGCTTCTCCAACGATGGCAAATACATGGCCTACACCATCCAACGTAGCGGCTCCGACTGGGTCGAGATTTACGTGAAGGACATGGCCACCCTTGAACTCCTCCCCGACCACATCGAATGGGCCAAGTTCACGGGTGCCTCGTGGTACAAGGACGGCTTCTTCTATGCCGCCTACGACCGCCCAGAAGCTGGCAAGGAATTCAGTAACGTGAACGAAAACCATAAGATTTACTACCACAAACTCGGCACGCCGCAGGAGCAAGATGAACTCTTCTACTCCAATCCCGCCCAGCCGCGCTATTTCCACCAGGTCGACCTCACCGAGGATGAGCATTACATGTTCCTCTTCGAAAGCGGTCAAGGCGCAGGCAGCACGCTGTGGATCCGCGATATGCAAGATCCGAAAGGCAAATTCGTGCAAATTGCCTTCGATATGGACTACCAGTACAGCCCCATCGACGTGATTGACGATGTGCTTTATATCTTCACCAACTACAACGCGCCCAAGGGCCGTATCTGCAAAGTATCGGCCAAGACCCCACAGATGGAAAACTGGGTGGATGTGATTCCCGAAAGCGAAAATGTCATTTCTGGCATAAACTTGGCCAAGGGCAAGATGATTGTCACCTACGACAAGGATGCCGCCAACCACGCCTACGTCTACACCATGGACGGCCAGCAACTCCATGAGATTGCCCTGCCCACCTACGGCGCCGTCGGTTTCAGCAGTAAGTATGAAGAGCCTGAAGTGTTCTATGCCTTCACCTCATTCGCCTTCCCGACCACGATTTACCAGTACAACATCGACGACAACACCTCGACCGTGTTCCGCGCTCCCGCCATCGACTTCAAGTCGGACGACTACGTCACCGAGCAAGTCTTTGTCACCTCGAAGGACGGCACCAAGGTTCCAATGTTCCTGACCTACAAGAAAGGTTTGCAGAAAGACGGCAACAACCCGACCTTCCTGTATGGCTACGGCGGCTTCAACATCACCCTCAATCCTGGTTTCAGCACCTCGCGCCTGCCTTTCATCGAGAATGGTGGCATCTATGCCCAAATGAACCTGCGTGGCGGCAACGAATATGGTGAGGAATGGCACATCGCCGGCACCAAGTTGCAGAAACAGAACGTCTTCGATGACTGCATCGCTTGCGCCGAATACCTTATTAATAACAAATACACCTCGCCGAAGTACTTGGCTTTGAATGGTGGCTCCAATGGCGGTCTGCTCGTCGGTGCTGTCGTCAACCAACGCCCCGACCTCTTTGCTGTGGCCGTGCCACAAGTCGGCGTGATGGACATGTTGCGCTACCACCTCTTCACCATCGGCTGGAACTGGGCCAGCGACTACGGCACCAGCGAGGACGACGAGGCCATGTTCAAGGCTTTGTATGCCTACTCGCCGCTGCACACCATCAAGAGCGGTGCTGACGTACACTATCCTGCCATCATGGTCACCACTGCCGATCACGACGACCGCGTGGTGCCCGCCCACAGCTTCAAGTATGCGGCCACCTTGCAAGCAGCCCAGACCGGCGACCAGCCCAAGATCATTCGCATCGACACCAAGGCCGGTCACGGCGGCGGCAAGCCGATTTCCAAGGTTCTGGAAGAACAGGCTGATATTTATTCGTTCATCCTTTATAACATGGGATTGACTTATCCGAAGGAGGCGAAATAATCGCTGTGATTTTTTAACTGAAATCGCCCGTTAGGAACAATCCTGATGGGCGGTTTTTTGTAAAACCATTCAAATAATTCAATCTACAACAACAAAATATTCAAAAATGTTGTTACTTTTGCAGTCAGAAATAAAAAGCAAATCAAATGCACGGAGTATCCATCAACATCAATTTACCTAGTTGTGGCAATTTCACAACGGAAGAACTTACTCGTAAAGTAAAACGATTCGCTATGGAATTGGTATCGCCTGAAAAAACAACTTCTACAAAGGTTCCCCCATGCTGCTATACCGAAGAAGAAGTAGAAAGACTACTCAAGGAGCGTATGCAAAGCATCGAAGATGGCACTGCCGAATTCGTTTCGCATGATGAGGTCAAGGCTCGTATCAAAGCAATGTTGGCATGAGAGAGATTCTATGGCTCAAAGAGGCAGAAGACGAATTGGCTACCATGGTTGATTATGTTCTTCGGAATCAAGGACAGAATGTGGCTTTACAGGTTTACGACAACATTATTTCCCAAATTGATTTGTTGGCTGAGTTTCCCGAATTAGGCACTTCTGAATCAAGATACAAATTCAAAGGCAAGCCTTTACGAGTGCTTCATTCTCGACATACAAGGGTATTCTATTCCGTTCAAGAAACAAGAATTGACATCATTTTGCTTTGGAACAATCGAATGGATGACAGAAAAATAGGCAAGATTCTTTCCAAAAGGAATTAATTGTTTATATTTGCATTTAGAAACAAACGAGATTCGATGCTTTTCGACGATTATAAGCTACATACCGACACCGTCATCCGTCCTTCACTTTTGTGGGAGTACGACCTAAACCATTTTGATTGGATGAAGATGCGTAACGTAGTGGTTCAGCGCGTGTTGGAACGCGGACGCATGGACGACTATTACGCCATGCTCAACCTGTATGGTTGGGAAGGCGTGCGCGAAGCTCTGCGGATGATACCCTATATGAACCGAAAAGACTTGAATTTTGCCTGTTTCGTCTTCGACCTGAAAAAAGAGGAGTTGAGATGCTGCACTATGAGACCATCGCACCCACTTTTTGGACATTTCTAAATAATTCATATCTTTGCACCCAACAAAACAACAAAATCATGTAAAGACAACAGCATACTGACATAGAACAAATAGCGATTTGAGGCTATTCTTGATGCTCCAATTTACCACAATCGTTCCTTCGGGGACACACTATCAAGAATAAGTTTTCGAAGTGCCGTTTTATACGGCGTGGAAAGACTTGTAAGATAGTGTGGGCGTGGTAACCCGGAGCATCTAGCAGGAAATAACTTCCACGCTTTTTTCATGTCATCATCAAAACGACAACACAACAACACAATATGGCTACGCTAGAGAAACTCCATATCGGACAAATGATTAAAGCCGTTTTCGACGAGAGCGGCTTGAGCGTGGCTGAACTGGCGCGGCGCATCCACACCGCCCGCTCCAATGTGTATTTCATCTTTGAGCGACCCAGTATCGACATGGAACAACTTCTTGCCCTTTGCGATGCCCTGAACCATAATTTCTTGGACGACATTCAACTCCGTATGGGCATGAAATCAAATCTCTGCCCTCGCGAGATTCATATTGACTTGAATTTGGATAATTTGTCGGATGAAAAGGCTGTTCGTGTAGGGCTTTTTCTGAAGGAATTATATGGAAAATAGTATTTTTCACGCAGAATACGTTGAAAATGCAGAAACCTACCGAACACTGGTTTAGGGTCGCTTTGCGCTTCCCATAGCTCCGCGAATTCTGCGTAGGAAGAAAACGTTTGGAATCGTGACGGAAAATGTCTATAATAATGGCGGATTAAATGTTGAAGTAGTAAAGGACATGTGTACTTTTGTATTGTAATCTTAATAAAACAAATGTTTAACTAAAAACGTACAAAAGATGAAAAATTACGAAGCCCCAGTTACTGAAATGTTCGAAATTGAAATGACTAGCGTTCTAATGAGCTCTGCTGGAGGACAATCCACCCCTGGACAATCCACCACCGGATCAGGTGATGACGGTGAAGAAGGCGGAAGCTGGTAATCTTCCTCATAGAAGTTTAGAATGTTCCTGAAACTGATTGAAAACTAAAAAATTGAAAAAATGAAGAAAACCTTTAAAATGATTGGTATGGCCTGCTTAGTGGGTGCTTTCGCATTCGTGGGCTCATCCTGTAAGAAAAACAACACTGACACCACTTCAATTAAGGCGAACATGCCTGCGCTTGAAGAGAATTACATCGATGGCGATAGAGCTTATATCGCCTTCAATGATGGCAACAAGATGAAGTGGAGCGAGGGCGACCAGATTGCAATCTACAACCTGGCCGAAAACTACACCCAATCCGTCCGTAACATTTATACCCTTATCTCTGGTGCCAATACCACGGAAGGTCACTTCAGCGGCGGTGTTATGGGCGATTTGAACGAAGGCTTTGATGGCTACTATGCTTTCTATCCCGCCTCCATGGTGGTCAACCATCCTATTGGACCGCGCAACAGCCAAACCTTCGATATTCCTGCTACGCAAAACTACCATTATAACTGCATGGATCCCTCTTCATTGGTGATGGCCGATAAGGGTGAATGGATCATGGATCACTTCCGCATGAAACACATCTTTGGCTTCGCCGACTTTAAACTTAAGGGAACGAAGAAAGTTAAGAGAATCGTTGTCACCGACAACCAGTTCCCCCTCAATGGCGACGTAACGATTGACATTCCTGGTGTTACCTACTTGTTTTATGATAGATTAAAGAATAGAATCCTTGAATTGGCTGATTATCATTGTGATTATTCCATGACTATGCTACTTCTCAATACAATGCTTCAAAATGAATTGATTTATACCAGCAATCCTGGTGATCATACCATGACCCTTGAATGTGGTAACGGCGTTCAATTGAATCCCAACACCTACACCAAGTTTATCATGACTCTCCGTCCGGTTGCTCTGTGTCAAGGTTTCTCCGTCACTGTTTACTACACTGACAATACAAGTGAGACCTTCAACAAGTTCAATCCTAATCATGCTGATTATGGCTACGCCAGTAATCAAGCTCTTCCCAGAGCTTTCTGCACGAAGCCTGGTACCATCAACCACTTCAGCTTAAACTAATCCGAGTCAAGTATTTAATCAAGAAAGCACTTCCCGTGGGGAGGTGCTTTTTTTGATGGGCAATTTTCGTTACTCAAAAGCGCTCTCCCCCTTTTACACAGCAACCAACTCCTGCCCCACCTCATGAATGGTGTCAAGAATCATATCCATACGGGCTTTGCTTGCCTTCTTCTTTCCACTAATGTATTGTGCCATTAGGCTTTGGGAAATGCCCATTCGTCGGGCCAAAGCCGACACATTCAATTCGGGATGCATCATGAAAAGTTTATATAAAGGTGTCGGCTCCTGTTTGTCGAAGAAGCCTTCAAAACTCAAATCTTCATCCAAATCATCCCAATGGATTCCGAAATCATCATAGTCATAGCTACACAATTGCTCAACTGATGCATCTTTCAGTCTCGGATAATCATCAAGCAACTCGTATGCCTCTCTACCGTCTTCCGTCCGAATCCAAATTGCCGTTGGCGTGAACCAAATCTTTTCTATTTTCATTTTTTTACTCCTTCATCATTTGTTGTTATTGAAAAACATGTTCCAATGTTGGGCTATCGTTTCCACATTCTCCTCTATAATAGCTTCTATCATCTTCAATTCTGCTGGTTTAAAACCTATATTATCCACAAGTTTAACTGGAAATAGATTGAACTTGGCTTTTGCTCCGCCTTTCACCACATGAACATGAATAGGTGTGTGGTCATTGGAGTAGAACAAGAATCGGTATCCAAACAAAGTAAAAATGGTTGGCATATCTTTCATATTTTCCGCAAAAATAGGTAATAATTTTATTACCAGCAACTTTTTATCAAAATTTCTATACCTTTGCGCCAAAATCACAACTGATGAAAAAAAACCTATTCATCATAACCTTGCTTTTGTCTATAGCTTCCATGCAAGCCCAAGAATCCCCTTTTATGAAAAAGGCCTATCAATTCCTCATTAAGCCGGAAGAGGTCGACACGACACGCATTTACCAGCCGAAAGCCGGTATTTCATTAGGTGCGTTTAATACCGTACAAAAGGCAGGCTTCGATGTGGATGTCGACTTCGCGCTTGATTTCGAAGACATCTATCAAACTGGTTTGTCGCAATATAGCCTCTCGGAAAACCTTTGCAAGAAAATCGGCCTTGAGGTAGGCTATGGCAAAGTCATTTTAGGTTACGGCTTAGAAGTAGGGCCTCGCAGCGCCTGGAAAAAGAGTTCCTTTGGCTTGGGCATCATCGGCAAGTCGTGGGGCGCGAAATTCAATTATTATAAGATTACCAATCCTTTCAAATCCTCGTTGACCCTTGGGGAAGAGGGTGACGCAGGCTACATCCACGACGAATTCATCACCGAAGAAGCTGCCGTTTTGAAGAGTTTCACCATTGATGGCTACTATGCCTTCAACAACAATCGTTTTGCCTTTCCTGCCACCTATAAGGTAGGTATGGTGCAACGTCGCACTGCAGGTTCGTGGATGCTTACGGCACGCTACATGCAAGGCAGCCTTTACAATTCGCCAGAGGCCTCGTGGGATTCATACAACATGCTGGATTGTTTCAACACTTTGCAAGCCTCGGTGGGTGGCGGCTATTCGGTCAACTTCGTGCTATGGCACAAAGACCCTACCGGTCCCCGTGACCAAGGCCTGCGCAACCTTACCATCAACCTGACGGCCATGCCTGTGATTACCTTGGTCAATTACCTGAAAACCACATCGTACAAATTTAACTTTGACGAGGAAACAGGTGCGATGACTAATACAGACGAAAGAGTGTCGAAAATTTGGTGTTACCCCATGCCTAACTATGTCGGTAGTGCCGCCGTTGGCCTTACCTTGTGGCGCTTCTTTTTCTCCACCCAGTTCACTTACAACACGTTCTATTTTCGCAGCAGCCATGCCTTTGATGCCAACCAGATGGACACCCCCGATTACGTCGACGACATCAGTTTCAGAGGCACCTTCCACGATTGGACACTGAAAACCTTGTTGGTTTACAGGTTCTAATCCGGCTTTATTTCGAGGGCGTCTTTACCTTCCCCAGCATCCTTACCACGGCATCCCACCAACGGGCTGGCAACAGCAAATGAGAAAGCACAATGGTCGTGGCAAACGCGCCCACACGATAGCGTGCACGAGGACGGCGACTGTTGACGGCCTTACACATCGCCTTGGTGACCACGGCAGGTTGTGAAAGATAATTGGTGTTGTACATCCAATGAAGATTCTCCGCTTCCTGAAGTCCCGTTTGCTCGTAGGCCGTTCCCTTCGACGACTCGGCCAAATGGTCGGCGGCGATATGTCCCCAATCCGTCTTGATGCCACCAGGTTCAATCATGACTACATCGATGCCAAAAGGCTGCATCTCGATACGCAACGCATCGCTGAAAGCCTCAACGGAATACTTGGTCACATGATACCAACCGCCATAATACAACACAGACTTACCCGCTACCGAAGAGGTGTTGATAATGCGGCCCGACCCTTGTTGGCGCATGATAGGCAGCACCAATTGGCACAGCCGCGCCAACCCAAACACGTTGACTTCCACCTGTCGGCGTGCCTCTTCCATGCTCACATTCTCGATGGCGCCGAAATAGCCGTAACCCGCATTGTTGATAAGCACGTCGATGCGCCCTTCGGCTTCCATCACGGTTTTGAGACCTTCTTCAATCGAGGCATCGTCCGTTACATCCATTCTGATGGGCGTAACACCTTGTTGGCGAAGAGGCTCCATCTTTTCCACCCTGCGAGCGGCAGCAAACACCTTGTGTCCTTGCTGGGCCAATGCAGCAGCCGTGTCGTAGCCGATGCCACTGCTCGCGCCCGTGATAAGTATTACTTTTTGTGTTTTCATAGTTGCGATTGTATTGCTTTGTAAAGCTCCGGAAGACGTTTCGAAATGGCCACCGGACGCCCGTTTTCGGTGAAACAGTGCAGACTTTTTCCAGTGCATACTGTCTTTCCGCCAAGACGCATCACATAGTTGAACTCAAACTTCAACTCCGATTGCAAGCCTATAGTGACCTCAATGTCAATGACATCCTTGAAGGTGGTTGGGCTTTTGTAATTGCATTCGATGGCGATGACCGGCGAAACCACGCCTTCCTCTTCGACCTTGTCGAAGCCATAACCCAGCTGGTCGAGGTAGTCAACGCGGGCCTCCTCCATGAAACGGACATAGTTGGAATGGTGTGTGATGCCCATGCGGTCACACTCGTAATACTTCACTTCGTGTTTGTAGTTGTGCATCGTATTAGTGGATTTGTGGTTTGCAAAATCTCTGTTATTCAATAGGATAAGCCTCGTACAGGATATCATGTAAGGCAGTTCGGATGCCCGTCCTTACCAACATATTGGGTTCTGCATCGGGATAGACGCGGTTGGATAAGAATATGATAATCATATCGTTGGCGGGGTCGGCCCAAACGAAGGTGCCAGTGAAGCCCGTATGCCCGTACCCTTCCATGGAGCCGGATTTCGAGGCCGTACAAGTTCCTTTCTTGTTGATGGGCAATTTGTCGAAACCAATGCCGCGGCGGTTGTCGTTGCTTGCCGCAAACGGCGCCTTGGTGAAATAACGCACCGTTTCGGGTTTCAGATAACGCTTGCCGTTGTAAACACCCTCATCCAAAATCATTTGCATGATGGCCGCCAGGTCGTGGGCATTGGAAAACAAGCCTGCGTGACCCGCAACTCCGCCAAACATGGCAGCAGCCTGGTCGTGGACATCACCCCAAATCAGTTGACGGCGAAAAACCGTGTCGTTTTCCGTAGGGGCAATCTGCTCGCGGGTGAAATGCCCCAAAGGCTTGTAGCAAATGTGGTTCAAACCCATCGGATAGTAAAAATTCTCTCTCAAATAGTCCTCAATGTTCTGATTGGTAATCTGTTTCACGATTTTCGGGATATAATAGAAGCCCATGTCGCTATATAGATACTTCTTCTTACCCAAAGGGGTCTTGGAAACCGAGTCGAAGATGCGGTCCTCATAGTCATTAATAAGGTAAAGGTTTTCCGCCACCCTAACGCCATGAGTCTCATCGATTTGATCGCTGTAAAACTCAGCCATGGGGCCGTTTTCGTCGACTGTCACCTTATAAAAAGGCACCCAAGCCTTCAGTCCGGCTTGATGCGTCATAATGTCAATAAGCTTCAGCTTGCCGTGTGCATTGCCTTTCAGGTAGGGAAAAAAATCGGCCAAAGTCTTGGTCAAGTCTATCAATCCATCATCGTACAACTTCATCACGGCCAACGTCGAAGCAAAAATCTTGGTGCATGAGGCAATGTCGTAGAGGTCGTCGGGCTGCACCTGATGGCCACCGCCGTAGGTAAAAGTGCCGAAACACTTGTCGTAGACCATTTTACCATCCTTCATCGCCACTATCTGGCAACCAGGATAAGCTTTTTTTTTGATGCCCGACAAGGCAACGGAGTCCAACTTGGCTACATATTTCGCACTCATTTTTGCCGTCGGCAATGAGGTAACTTTCTCATTTTGAACTGGTAAACCAGCAGGTGCCGGAATTTCCTTTTGTGGAAGAATGTGTTCCTTGCGCTCGGGCATGGCTGCAGCAATGCCATCGCCACACTTGAACTTACCCACCGAAACGGGCAGGGTGCCTTTTGCTTCGAGTTCGCCCGAAAGCAACCTCACAACGGCATCCACGGCAGGCACTTCGTCTTGGTAAGCCACCACCAAACCCTTGACACTGTTGTTGATACGGAACAAATCCAAAGCGTAAGGGCAGGCGAACAGATTGAGAATCACGTCGTTTTGCGCCACAAGGCGATTGAAAAACTTCACCGTCTCCTCGGTGATGCCGTAGTTTTTGTTGGCAAACATCGTGGTCTTTTCAATGTTGACCACCACTATATCAAAACCTTCCAATCGTTTCAGCCAATCCGCTGATTTCGAGGCAATAGCATCTTTCGACACCACAAAGGATGTCGTGCTGAAGCCACGAGCGACAAGCCCTTCATTCACATCATTCTTGGTGTTGCCAATGGTGACCACAGCGATTTTCTTGTTGTTGGCCAACGGGATGACATTGTTGTCATTGCGGAGCATCGTGATGGCTTCATCATAAAGCTGTTGGCGTAATTCGGTGTAGGCCTTTTTCTTCAGGTCTGTCATCAGGTTGGCTGTCGGGACTGGCTTGTAATGGTTCAAACCAGCGCGATATTTGTAACGCAAAATCTTCTTGCAGCTTTCCTCCAAGCGGGCTGCCGCTACCGGGTTGCGTTCCGCAGCCTGTTTGATGGTTTTGATGGCAAACGGCACATTGGTGGGCAGAATCAGCACATCATTGCCAGCCATGAAAGCAACATACGGCACACTGTCTTGCCTCACCTTTTCCGAAACGCCTTTCATGTCGAGACCATCGGTGAAAATCAAGCCTTCAAAGCCCATCTGGTTTTTCAACAAGTCGGTTACAACGCCATGCGAAAGCGAGGAGGAAGTGTTCTTAACTTTCTCAATGGCAGGGAAATAAAGGTGTCCCACCATGGCACCGTTCACCCCTTGTTCAATCATATAACGGAAAGGTGCAAGCTCAATGTCGCGCACCTCGTCCATCGTGCGGGTCACTGTGGGCAGGGTCATGTGGGAATCAGTGGCCGTGTTACCGTGACCAGGGAAGTGTTTCATACTGGTAATCAGTCCTTTGCTCTGCATACCCAGTGCGTATGCTGTGGCCTTTTCGCCCACTTTTGCAGGATCTTCGCCGAAGCTACGCATTCCTATAATGGGATTGGCAGCGTTGGAGTTGACATCCGCCACGGGAGCAAAGTTCACATGGATGCCCATGCGTTGGCATTGTTCTGCCACCTGCTGCCCCATCTCGTAAATCAGTTCATCATCGCTGATAGCCCCCAAGGTCATCTGATAAGGATAAGCCAACGTCTTTTTCACACGCATTGCCAAGCCCCATTCAGCATCGATAGACACCATCAGCGGGGTCTTTGCCATAGCCTGCCAGGCATTGGTCTGGTTGACTTGAGCCTCGGCATCGGCACGGAAGAAACACACGCCACCGATGTTATACTGCTTGATGTACTTGGCCACATCCTCATAAAAAGGCTTGTCGGGCTGGTTGGCGCGCATACATATTAATTGTGCCACACGCTGCTCCAAGGTGAGGCTGTTGTAAACTGAATCCACCCAGCGGTCTTCCGCAGTTTGGGCAATACCTTGGCCGACCGAAAAAGCCAGCGCAAATAACAATACTGATGTTTTAATCTTATTCATATAATTATATAATTTTCAATTGTTTTAATTATTTCTATTCAACCATTCCTTTAATTCATACCAATCGTATGGTTTGCAAACAATAGTGCGCTCGGCATCCAAAACGAAGACCGTCGGCGTTGAAGTGATATGGTAATCCAAAAAGGCTTTGCTATCCCAACGTAACGCATCATAAAAATGGTATCCAGGCAGACGCGTTTTTTTCACCGTTTTGGCCACCTCGTCTTGGTTCTCTGCCAATGCAAAAGTAACTAATTCAAAATCAGACTTTAAGTCTAGGTTTTTACGGATGTGAACCAAGAAATCGTGACAGTACTCACAGTCCGTCGACCAAAAGAAGACAATAATCCGCTCTGCCTTAGAATCATACAAATGATAGGCTTCGCCATCGACAGTAACACCCGAATAGTCAGGGGCTTTAGCACCAACTTTCACCTTTTGATATGGTTCAGTGATGGAATCCAAGCGCAGACCTTCTTCCATAGTGATTTCCCCTTCAGCGAGTTGAGGATAATTCAAAAGGTAGTCTGTCACCCGGTCGCGACCCATGGAAGAATAGCCATTCAGCGCAAAATCAAGGATATACTCATACATCCTCATGTTCACCTTGGCCTTGTTGAGAACCACACTCAAGCCTGCCATCGAAAGGCTGTCAAAGCGTTGCTCGTCGCCATCGGTGAACGAAAAGAAGTATTCAATCAATTTATCTGACATCGCCTTGGATGCAATCAAAGTCGTATCATTGAAATCCACATCATCCCAATACGTCTGTAAATCCACATTTTGCCCTTTCAACGGAAAAGCAAGAAGCATAAAACAAACTAGTATTGAAATATGGATTATCTTTTTCATTTTCTATTGTTTACATTATTTTATTAAATGTCTAACTTCAACTGAATAGCCATATTAAAAGTCATGCGATGCAGGGGTGTCGTCCCATAATCTGCTATGGCTTGTTTGTGCTCTCGCGTGGGATACCCTTTGTTCTTTTTCCAATTGTAAACCGGATATTGTTCGCCGTATTCAACCATCATCATATCCCTGGTGGTCTTGGCCAAAATGGAAGCCGCCGCAATGGATTGGTATTTGGCATCACCACCAACGATGCAAACGTGTTTCACCTTTTTGTATGGATTGAAACGGTTGCCGTCAATCAACAACAATTCAGGTTGAAGTGTCAGTTGATCTAAAGCCCGATGCATCGCTAAGAATGAGGCATTTAGGATGTTGATTTCGTCAATCTCTTGAGGCGAAACGATGCCTATGCCGTAGGACAATGCCTCTTTCATGATCAACTCGCGCAACTGCATACGTTTCTTCTCCGTAAGTTGCTTGGAGTCATTGAGCTCAGGGTAATCTGCATCGTTTTTCAGAATCACTGCTGCCGCCACAACGGGTCCAGCAAGGCAGCCTCGCCCGGCTTCGTCACAGCCTGCTTCAACCTTATTCGAATAATGTGGCAACAAACCCATGGTTTAGAGGAATTTAAAGTAATAATGATTGGCAAAAACCAAAGCCAAAAACAGCGTCAGGAATAGATTGGCCCAACCTGTATTGCCCAAATATGAGAAAGCATAAGAAATCAGAATGGATAAAGCAATGAAAATCAAGCCATTCATCAAGACATTGGGTCCGAGAAACAACAGCGGAATAGCAAAAACCGACAGGATGACTGTCATGGAAATCTTGGTCCTTACCGCCACGGTTTTCTCGAAGTTGGCATTGCTGCCTCCAAAAAGGAGAAAGACCGTTGACAAAACAAGAATAACTAACAACAAGATAGTCTTCAAGTTAAACATCGCCACCGAGAATTTAATTGAAGTGAAATAATCTCGATAGCCATGTATCAATGTGAGGAAATCGCCGAATAAATAGACGGCAACGAAATAGGCAAAGTAAATAAACAAGAAGCCAAACAAAGGAATCAACTGAAGGCGAAGTGTCCCCTTTTTGGCTATGGGCAAAGCGATAAACACCCACAAAACCAACAAGATGGACGGAAAATAGCACATCGACGCCAAGGCTAAGAAAACTCCTGACTTCAACAAATTAATTTCCGGATTAGGGAGCTGGTATGTCTCAAACAAACAATTGATTGTCAGTATGATAAACAACGTTGACAAAAAGAATGGATAAAAATTGGTTTGCGTCTGCGTCAAGCTCATCAGTAAGACGAATACGAAAGCACCCATGGTGCCCACTTTGCCCACTATCTGATTTTTAACCAACATGTTGTTGAAAATCAAAGTCTCAACCACCAACAACAGGAAGGCGAAAGCGTGTTGGGCAATAGTCGAAAAGTCGAGCAAGTCGTCCACTAAATTGAAAATAGGTGTGACGGGACTGCCCAAGCCCATAGTCAGTTTTCCCGACACAAATGCGGGTATCCATAGGGCAATCGCCAACAAGGCAATCACCACATACTGAACGGCATAGCTCTGTCTGAAAAACTTAATCATTGCATTTTCATCAAATCAAGTCCAATGTCGTGGCGGTAGTTGACACCCTCAAAATGGATCTTCTCCACCTCGCGGTAGGCAATGCCTCTCGCCTCTTCAATCGAATCACCGTGTGCAGTGACGGCGATGACACGTCCACCAGAGGTAACCACATTCTTTTCAGCATCAAATGCCGTGCCAGCATGGAAGGCCACGACCTCTTTCAAGCTGTCCAATCCGCTCATTATCATACCTTTTTTATATGCCTCGGGATAGCCGCCCGACACCATCATCACCGTGACGGCGGTCTTGTCGCTCTTGGCATAATGCACCTCATTCAAGCGACCGTCGGCACAAGCCATGAGCAGGTCGGCAAAGTCACCCTCGATGCGGGTCATCACCGCTTCGGTCTCGGGATCGCCCATGCGAACATTGTATTCGATAACGTATGGATTGCCGCCATCGTTCATCAAACCCAAGAAAATGAAGCCTTTATAGTCGATACCTTCGACTTTCAGGCCTTTCAACGTAGGTTTCACAATGCGTTCCTCTATCCTGTTCAAAAACTCGGGGGTGCAGAAGGGCACTGGTGACACGGCACCCATACCGCCCGTGTTCAAGCCTTGGTCGCCGTCGCCGATGCGCTTGTAATCCTTGGCTTCGGGCAGCAACACATAGTGTTCGCCATCAGTCAGCACAAAGACTGACACCTCGATGCCTTTCAGGAACTCCTCGATGACCACAGTAGTCGAAGCCGCGCCGAATTTGCCGTCAAGCATCTTGCCGAGTTCGTCTTTTGCTTCCTGCAAATCGTTGAGAATCAATACGCCCTTACCTGCGGCCAAGCCGTCAGCCTTCAGCACGTATGGGGCTTTTACACTCTCAAGGAACTTGCAGCCTTCGCCGAGGTTGTCTTTCGTGACCTTGAAGCATTTCGCCGTCGGTATGCCGTATTTCTCCATGAAATCTTTGGCGAAGGCCTTGCTGCCTTCTAACTGGGCACCACGTTTGTCGGGACCGATAATCTTTACCGCTTTCAGTTCAGCATCACTCTTGAAGAAGTCCACGATGCCGTCCACCAAAGGTTGTTCGGGGCCTACCACAACAAGGTTAATCTCTTGCTTTAAGCAAAAGTCTTTTACAGCTTCAAAATCAGATGGTTTTATATCGACATTCACACCCACTTGTGCCGTGCCGGCATTGCCGGGAGCGATGAAAACATGTGCGCCTTCGCTTTGGGCCAACTTCCATGCCAAGGCATGTTCTCGGCCTCCTGAACCGAGCACCAATATGTTGCGTTTCACCACTGTGATATGTTGTCCTTGAGCATCTTTCCAATTCATGGTTTCTTTTCTGGCTTCGCCAGGATACATTATGATTTTAGCCATATCTTATTCTTTTATTGCATTCATTAATGAATTCCAAATATCATCGGCGGCTTTGTCCCATGAGAAATCCATGGCACGTTCCCTGCCTTTCTCGATAAGAGACTCGCGTACGTTCTCGTCGAGCATCTCCGTCATGCCTTCGGCGATGGAGGCCTCGCTGAACGGGTCGACCAGCAATGCCGCATCATCCGCCACCTCGGGCATGGAGGTCACATTGGAGGTGATGACAGGCGTCTCACACTTGAACGCCTCCAAAATCGGGATGCCAAAGCCCTCGAAATAAGACACATACACCGATGCCAACGCAGCTGCCGTCACCAAATGCAGGTCTTCGGCACTCAAGCGTCCGGCAAAGACCACCTCGTCCTTACACCGCATTTGGCTGTAGGCTTGCTCGATGGGTCCCGACCACCAACGCTTCTCCCCTACTATCAGCAACTTGACATTGGACGAGGTCTGACTCTTGAACAAGTCGAAGGCGGTGAACAATCGCGCCAAGTTCTTGCGCGGATGCAGCGAGCCGACGAACATAAAATAAGGATTGCCGTCAGTGTATTTCGCACGGATGGCGTCCTGTTCCTCGTCGGAGATAGGCGCAAACTTCTCATTTACACCGTTATAAGCCACGTCAATCTTATCAGGATTAATGCCATAACACTCCACAATATCCTGCTTCGAGAACTCCGACACCGTCACGATGCGCTTGGCCTTGCGGGCAAAACGCGGGAAAAACGTCTTGTAATGCCAGAGATGGATCTTCGGCATGTCTTTCGGGAAATGTTCGAAGTTAAGGTCATGGAACTGAGCTACTTGTGGAACATCGGAACGTAGGCTCAAATAGCCATCGGGCGAGAAATACAAGTCGGGTTGGATTTGCTTCAACGCCTTCTTCACCGAGAACTCGAAAAACCAAATGAACAGGAAGGGATGCCGCGCCTGAGGGAACAGCACTATAGGTTTCACATTGTCTCCGAAGATAAACATAGGGTCGGGCTCGCGGTCGAAGAGGAAATAAAACTCCACCTCGGGATGGTCTTTCACTATGCGGCGCAAGGTCTCGTATGCCACCCATCCGATGCCTTCCAGCTTGTTTTTCAGCAACAAACGTGTATTGACTGCAATTTTCATTGTTCTGTTTTAACACTCGTTTTCATGCAGTCATTACACTGCAATTTTGTTCGCAAAGATACAAATTTTACTCACATCAAAACCTTGCGAACAAGAATTGATAATGATTTTTATTACTTTTGCTCCGAATTAACACATAATAAGTAGATGAATAGAATTAGTTTACACATATAAGGTAGGAAAATTTGGCCGTCAGCAGTCAGCCATGGTGCTACCAAGTTGATAGCTGACGACTGATTGCTTACAGCTAAAAAGCTAATAATAATGCAGTTTAATTCCGAACAATTACTTTATGCCATGAGGAAAACTTTTTTCGTCTCCTTGATTACACTTTGGTGTGCCTTCGTTTATGCCCAACCGACCCTCTCCGACCTCACTTTCCCTAATTCCGTGGATGTTTTTGGTTTATTCGAGATGTCGTTCCAGTTGGGGAAATACGACAATCCTTACGACCCCGAAGTCATCGACGTGTATGCAAAGTTTAAGGCTCCTGACGGCAAAACCTTCAAAGTCAACGGGTTCTATTACGAAGGTTATACCTTCCAACAAAAAGACGACTATGAAGTGGCCACGGCAAGTCGCGATAAAGGTTGGCGAGTGAGGTTCACGCCCAACCTGGCAGGGAAATGGAGTTTCAGCCTCCATGCCATTGACCGCAAAGGCAAGACTACCCTTTCGTCAAGCGATAAAAACCCTCTCGGTTTTGAATGTAGGTCCGTCGACACCGCCCTTGGGTTCATCAGAAAGGCCAACACACGATACCTGAAACGTGAGGTGATGCAAAACGGCGAGTCGAAGTATCAAGCTTTCTTTCCCATCGGGCTTAACGTGGCATGGTATGATTATAAAGGCTCAAGAACTTATCCCAAAGGCATTTACGACTACAATCGTTATATTGACGAATTGGCTGTAAGTGCCAATTATATGCGCATTTGGCTCTCACGCTACCAATACCTTTCGCTTTATGGGCCGGAATTCACGCAGATGAACGGCAAAAAGCCCACCCTGTACTTTGACTCGTCGCTCAACCAAAAAGACGCTGCCGAGCTCGACCATATCATTGCATACGCGGCAAAGAACGGCATCACCGTCATGCCTTGCTTTTTCACTTTTGGCGACTTTGGCAACATGCACAATAGTTCAAGCCGATGGGACAACAACCCTTACAACACCGTGCTTGGATTGAAGTCGCCCACGATGTTTTTCTCCGACAAAAAGGCCAAAAGGATTGCCAAAAACCTGATTCGCTACATCGTAGCACGTTGGGGATATGCCACCAATATTGTTTGTTGGGAGTTTTGGAACGAGGTCAACAACATCCCTGCCGACGACCAACCTGAAGCGCCGTTCCACGCCAACATCGTCAAATGGCACGGCGAGATGGCCGACTATATCCGCTCCATCGACCCCTTCGACCACCTTGTCAGCACCTCGCTTGGCACTTTTTCAGAAAAAGAATACATCGGAAGTGCGCTCTACAAAAACCTCGACATCGTACAATACCACACCTACGGCAACATCCAAAAGGCCAAGTCAACCGAACAACGCACCAAGCAATTATTCCAAAAGTTTGCGACCTATCGGCCACTTTATCCCGACAAACCTGTTTTCTGCGGAGAGTTCGGTTTCGGGCAATCCAAACCTCCCAAATATCAGGACAAAGACCCGTTTGGTTTCGACACACACAACTGCATTTGGGCTTCGCTCTTTTCGGGTACAATGGGGTCTGCTTCCTTCTGGTATTGGAACTACCTAAGCGACAAGGACTTGCTGCGCATCTATGCACCCGTTTTGACCTACAGCAAAAACATTCCGCTTCTCCCCGACTCCTTCACTCCTCACACCACAGTCTCGGCAAACAAAGACACCTGGATATGTCCCAACGGCATAGAGACTTATTATCTTTCCAGTGCTGACGAAGACACGATCTATGGTTGGTGCCAAGACACGGCTTTCAGCTACCAAGCCTTGCGCCGCCTCACCGACAAAGCCATCTCGAAAGGACATTTCGTCACCGATGCCAAAGTCGACGAAAAGGGCTACGTCTACACTTTGGACAAAGAAAAGAAGCCCCGACCTTGTTCAAAGAGCAACGTCATCGTCTTGCCGATCAGCAAACAAGATATTGGCACACAATACGTTGTAAGGTGGTTCGATGGCGAAACCGGACTTGAAATCGCCGAAGAGCAAACGCAAACCATAGTAAAACGTGCCAGAAGAAAAAAACATTTTATCGAAATCGAGTTCCCATCAACGATTCGCGACCTGAAGAAACGCCAAATCAACAACACCTACGGCGACGCTGCTTTCATCATCATCGCTGAGAAGGACAAAAAAGAAGGGAGCAACACCCAAGGCGATGCTCCCAAAAGACGTTTGAGGCTCTTTAGAACTTCAATAAACCAACCGAATCAATAACGATAGATGTCCGATTTGTAGGGACCTTCGACGGGCACGCCGATGTAGTCGGCCTGCTTCTGCGTGAGCTTGGTCAGCTTCACGCCAATCTTTTCGAGATGCAGGCGGGCGACTTCCTCGTCCAAATACTTGGGCAGGCAGTAGACACCTACTTTATATTGTCCGCGCTTCTCCCAAAGGTCCATCTGGGCCAAGGTCTGGTTGGTGAACGAGTTGCTCATCACGAAGCTGGCGTGACCTGTGGCGCAACCCAGGTTGACCAAACGGCCCGAAGCCAACAGGAAGATGCAGTGACCGTCGTCGAAAACGTACTTGTCGACTTGTGGCTTGATGTTGATTTTCTCCTTCAGATGCTCGGTCTTTTCGAGGCGGTCCACTTGGATTTCGTTGTCGAAGTGGCCGATGTTGCACACGATGGCTTGGTCCTTCATTCGCAGGAGGTGTTCCAGCGTGATGACATCGCAGTTGCCCGTTGTGGTAACGAAGATATTGCCTTCCTTGACGGCCTCCTCCATCGTCGTGACCTCGAAGCCTTCCATGGCGGCTTGCAGGGCGCAGATGGGGTCGATTTCAGTTACCAAAACGCGGGCACCGTAGCTCTTCATGGAGTGTGAGCAGCCTTTGCCCACTTCGCCGTAACCGCACACGACAACGACCTTACCGGCAATCATCACGTCGGTGGCGCGCTTGATACCGTCGGCCAACGACTCGCGGCAGCCGTAGAGGTTGTCGAACTTCGACTTGGTCACCGAGTCGTTCACGTTGATGGCAGGCACCAGCAGTTCGCCGCGCTCGTGCATCTGATACAGACGGTGTACGCCCGTGGTGGTCTCTTCCGAAACGCCCTTCCAACCGGCCACAACCGAGTGCCAGAAGGTCGGATTCTCTTTATAGGTGGCCTTGATGACGCTCATCAATGCTCTTTCTTCTTCGCTGCCCGTGGGCGCATCAAGAAGCTTGGGGTCATTTTCGCAGGCATAGCCTTTGTGAATCAACAAGGTGGCATCGCCGCCGTCATCGACAATCAAATCCGGGCCTGTGCCGTCGGGGAAGGTGATAGCGCGTTTGGTACACCACCAATAGTCTTCGAGGGTCTCACCTTTCCAAGCGAAGACGGAAGTACCCGTCTCGGCGATGGCCGCCGCAGCATGGTCTTGCGTGGAGTAAATGTTGCACGAGCACCAGCGCACCGTGGCACCCAACTTGACCAAAGTCTCGATGAGGCAGGCGGTTTGGATGGTCATGTGCAGCGAGCCCATGATTTTCGCGCCTTTCAGCGGCTTCGTGTCGCCGTATTTCTTGCGCAGCGACATCAGGCCGGGCATTTCGTGTTCCGATACTTCAATTTCCTTGCGTCCCCAAGCGGCCAAGTTCATATCGGCCACCAAATAAGGGAGTTTGCTATCTAACAATCTGTTATCCATTGATTTATAAATTTGTTTTCGTATAATTATGAAATGGCAAAGATACACAAATTCCCCTTACAACAACACAAAAAGCAGAGAAAATCTACGCTCGGTTTTTAACACGAATTGGCCGTGAATTGGCCATGAATTATCAAAAATGATTATTTATGAAGAAATTTGTGATAAATTCTTGATAATTCGTGTTTTAATATAATCTAACAAACGATACAGTGTAATCTTGTCGTCCAAAGTGCATAGAATCAAGCCGTAATGTTTGGTATATTTGACTGTTAAACAGTACAGTTTTTGATTACAAGATTTTCTATTTCATCAAAACAGAAAAGTTTCAAAAAAAATATGTATTTTTGCGCAAACATTAAAAAAACATCAAAATGAGCCAACCTTACAACATCAACATCAACCCCAACAAAAAGAAAATCGGACGTTATATCCTTTGGGGCTTTGTGGGACTCTTCGCCATCCTCGTATTCTTCTCATCGTTTTACACCATCCGCTCGACGGAACGCGGCGTGCTCGCCACCTTCGGCAAGATGAGTGACGAGGTTATTGGCGACGGCCTTCACATGAAGATTCCGTTCATCCAAACCATCAAACGTGTGAACGTGCAACAGAAGAAGTTTGACGGTAAAGAAAACAGCTACACCCGCGACGTGCAGACCTCGGAGGTGGAATACACTATCAACTACGACTTGGTGCGCGAGAATGTCAGCAAGCTGATGAAGAACGTCGGCGACGACTACCACAACCGTATCGTGGTGCCCTTCATCCGCTCGGCCATGAAACAAAGCTTTGGTAATTTCGCGGCAACGGAAATCGTTGAAAACCGTGACGCAGTACGACGCGAAATCGAGATTTCTCTCCGTGAGGCTCTTGACAGCAACTATTTCATGAATATCCAATTCCAAATCACCAACATCGACTTCGACGACGACTTCGAGACCGCCATCAAGGAGAAACAGGTGGCCGAACAGAATGCCCTGAAAGCGAAAAACGTCACCATCCAAGTGGAAGAACAAGCCAAGCAGACCAAAATCAAGGCCCAAGCCGAAGCCGAGGCCATGAGCATCAAGGCGGCTGCCTTGGAGAGCAATCCAAAGTTGGTGAACTACGAAGCCGTGCAGAAATGGGACGGCAAGATGCCGCAGTATATGCTCGGCAACTCGGTGCCTTTTATTGATTTGAAGTAAAGGGATATTAACTAATTGTTCAATGCTTCTTGGCTGTCAGCTATCAGCCGTCAGCTATCAGTTTGGTAACACCATGGCTGACTGCTGATAGCTGACTGCTGACGGCCATTTTAGGTAAACCAATTCTGCCCATCTCCTTGCTTCAGCAGATTTTACCGCTTTTTAGCCTTCCTCACCACCAATACCGCATTCGAAACCGTTCGCTCGCCTTCGTGGTCGAAACGTCCGTTGTCGGAGGGATAGTTGAGTACACCATGGTTGCCTCTTAGGTCCGCATAAAACGTCGCAGAGCCTCCCCCGTCAAGGTTGAGGGCATCGCGACAACCTAACCACCACATCACCTGCTGAAGCTCTTGCAACGACATGCCCGCTGCCATTGGGGCTCGCCCGTCGACCACGACGAGAAGCACCGTCCCATCAGCGCGAATACCTACGGCGGTGCGGTTGTGTCGGTCGTTGACAAAGCCCATGTTTTCTTGCAAAGGCAACATCTCGCGCTCAAAAATCAACAAAGGCCGAGCGGTCATCATGTTGGGATAGGGCAGCCCCTCCTCCCATTGCGACACCGTGTCTGTTTTCAGGATGTAAACACTGTCTTGTGTCACAGCAAGGGTGCCAAACCGGTAATTCTCCGATTGCAACTTGGTTTCTTCTTGCGTGGTCTGTCCAAGGTCCTCGCCATCGATGCGCAGGAACAAAACGGGGAAATGGCGGTCCATGTCGAAAAACGAACCGTTAACAGCGGCCACGGCATGTTGTTCCTTCGCCATGTCAGAGGTCTTTGTCCGCTCAGGCCGATAGGCGAGTTGCAAGGCGAAATCGTCGGTATCAGACAACTCCCAAACCATAATATGTTGGTTGGAAGCAAACAGACTTCCTTGTTCAAACTGGCACCTGCGCATCACAAGGCCGTCGACCCTCTCGGAAAGCCATGGGCCGTTGACAAAAGCCAACGAATCGCTTTGGGCAAAGACATTCACGGCGAGACAGAGGAATAGGATGAGGAAAAAATGTCTTTTCATATCATTGAGTTTTATGCAAGCAAAGATATGAAAAACATAGACTTTGAAGACGATGGAATTAAAATAAGTGCAAATCTTTCTCAGCAAACCAATAATGTTTATTTTTGCGCCAAGTTGAAAGATAAGTTAAACATAATGCTATTATAAGATGAAAAAAACTAAGCTCCTGCTAATTTTTGCTCTTGTTTTGAGTGCCTTCCAATGGGCCTTTTCCGCTCCTTTAAAGAACATTCCCGTGCGCCTCACCCAACCCGACGGCCAGGTCATCGAATGCTTTGCCTCGGGCGATGAGTTCTACAATTATGTACATGACGCCAATGGCTTCACCTTCGTGAAAGACAAAGATGGCTACTACTGCTATGCCATGCACGACCGTCAAGGCAAAGTGGTTGCCTCCCCTTTCCGTGTTAACGCAGTCGACCCGGCAACGGTGGGCCTCCAGCCCTACGTGAAGATTTCGGAGAAAGCCTACATGCAACGGCGTCAAGAGCGCGAGCAGCATATCCAACCTGTCAGACGGCCTGCCGACGGCGAGCTCAACCATGGCCGCTATAATAACTTGGTCGTCTTCATCCGTTTTGCGGGCGACACCTACCACGGCACGGCTTTTTCGACCGTCGACTCTATGTTCAACGCCAGCAACTACGATGCCGTTTCGCTGCACAACTACTTCCACCATGCTTCCTGCAACCAACTCGACCTTCGCTCCTATTTCTATCCCATCCCTGACGGCGAGACCATCCTTTCCTACGAAGACGATTACCCGAAAGAGTATTACATGCCTTACGACCCAGTTACCAATCCCCTTGGCTATCAAGAAGGTGAGAATGCCGATCGTGAGTTTTCCATGCTGGAACGCGCCATTTATTATGTTGCCGACCAAGTTTCAGACACCCTCGACCTCGATTATAACCATGACGGCAACGTCGACAACGTGGTCTTCGTCATCAAAGGCCAGCCTGGCGAATGGGCCTCATTGCTTTGGCCGCATCGTTGGAGCATCTACGACAGAGAGGTTTGGCTGAACGGGCTGCGCGTCTTCGATTTCAACCTGCAACTTGAAATTGGAGGTTATTTTAATGTCAGCACGCTTTGTCACGAGATGAACCATTCCTTGGGCGCTCCCGACCTTTATCATTATTCCTCCGGATTCGATGCCGTTGGTTCTTGGGACCTGATGTGCGGCAACGCTAGCCCTCCGCAAAACATGGGCATGTACATGAAATACAAATACGGCAACTGGATTGACGACATCCCTGAAATCACCGAATACGGCACCTACGAGCTTGAAGCCACCTCATGGGAAGGCAACCGCCGCAACGTCTATAAAATCGCCAGCCACAACCCCGATCAGTATTATGTCATCGAGCACCGCGACAACACACGCATGTTCGATGAATCCCTCCCCGACGGCGGTCTGCTCATCTACCGCATCGACACTCGCTTTAACGGCAATGCGGGCTACAACGGCGACGACATCTTCGACGAGGTCTATATCTTCCATCCTGATGGCAGCATTTACAGCCCGGGCAATCTTGACAGAGCCGCCTACAGTGCCGACCGCAATCATACCGAATTCAACTACATGACCAATCCGGCACCTTTTTACACTGACGGGCGAATCGACGAACATTTCTGCATCTACAACATCAGCAGCAGAGGCGACCGCATGAGTTTCACCTACGGTCCCGTGGATCACGAACTGATACCGCAGAACTTGATTGCCCACGTTGATGCCCTCAACCATAAGGTGGTGCTGAGTTGGAACCCGGTGGTCGATGCTGAGAGCTATGCCGTTTATCGCGATGGCGTACTTTTGGCTGACGGCATCACCGAACCGTACTACAGCCATCCTTATTCGAGCACCGACAATGGCTATCACACCTATTGTGTCAGCTCCACCGTCAACGGCAACGAGACGACACGCTCCGACTCGCAATGGGTCATCCTCGGCAACTACGAGAACCTGAGGCTTTCCCTCAACGCCAACTCACCTTACGGCACCAAAGGCGGTGAGGTGGAAGTGGCTTTCGACAACGGTATGCCCTCGCAATACCTCACCATCTACGAAGGCAACCATTCCGAGGCCGAATACTACGTTCCCGCCAACACCGAAGTCACCCTCAGCTGGGTGGCAGGCTTCGACCCTGAAAGTGAAGGCATAAGCCTCAAAGCCATTCGTTCCAACCAAAACGACGAGATGGTGGTCATCGACACCGAGCGTCCCCAAACGGGCGTGTTGGCCACCTATACCGCTGCCGACAACGGTCTGGGCCTTATCGCGCCGCAACATGTCAGCGCCACCTCCGACGGCCAAAGCATTCGACTTCATTGGACGGTGCCCACCGAGAACCGACACTTCGACATCCACCGTAGCGGCAGGAAGGTAAAGGCTGCCTTTGAGGGCTATGACTATCTCGACGACAAAATCATGCGTTCGGGCACTTATAGCTACCATGTGGAGACCACGCTCAATGGCGTTTCCACTTGGAACCCCGACCAAGTCGTGTATGCCAACGCCTTGAACTATTATTGTGAGCCGCCCCGCAACCTGCAAGGTTCCTACAACAACGGTCATGTCGAGCTGAGCTGGGAAGCCCCTGAGTTTGTCGGAGAAGGCCTGCTGGCGTATGACGACAACCAGTTCATCGAACAAATCGGATCGAACAGCACCAAGTGGGGCATCAAGATGGAGCCTGAAATTCTGGCCCATTTCGAAGGTCATCCGCTCACCCATATCGAGCTATACGACTGCTCTTCGGGACGTTACACCTTCACCATCTATAACGGCGAGGCGACCAACAACAGCACCGAACTCTATGTGCAAGTCCACGAAATGGAAGGCAGCCACGAGTTTGTCAGATTCGCCTTGGACGAGCCTGTCGCCTTCGACCCCACGCTGCCCTTATGGATATGTGTGTCCACCTCAGGAGCCCAACACCCCATCCCCTGCTGCCAGTTCGTCGGCGAGGACAACAGCTGTTTGGTCAAGTCGGGGTCAAGCTGGAGGCCGGCTCCTCTGTTCGGCATGGACCGCTCGTGGCTCCTGCGTGGCTACACCAGCCCCATCGAGAGTAGCAGCGACTTCACCTACAATGTGTATTGGGGTCCCGAGGAAGGCAGCGAAGACCAGCTCGACTTGGGTTACGAAGCCCTCACTGCCACGCAAGCCGACTACAACACCACGGAAAACCTGAGGTACAACGTCACCGCGATGTGGGACGGCCGCGAGACCGAGCTTTCCAACACCATCTATCTTGGCCCCAGCGTAGGCCTTGAAGAGACTGTGGCCCAAGACGATGCCTTTGTGGTCTATCCCAACCCCGTCAGCGACCAGCTCACCTTGCAAGGCGAAGGGATACTCTATGTTCGCCTCGTCACCATCACCGGTGCTTGCGTTTATGAAAGTGCAGTGAAGCACAACGACGTTAAGATTGACATGACGGCATTGCCTCAGGGGTTGTATTTCTTGAGTGTAATGACCAAGGACGGAGTGAGCGTTGAAAAGGTAGTGAGGGAGTAGTGGAGAGTTTAGAGTTTAGAGTTTAGAGTTTAGAGTTGAGAGTTGAGAGTTGAGAGTTTAGGGCTGTCACAGGTTGCTGAGTTTATCGAAGTAATGTGCCAGCCCTAAACTTTTTTTGCGTTTGCTGAAGCCAGGTCATGCCTGTGGTGGAAGCCAGCAGCCATGTCATGCCGACGCGGACAGATGCGCCAGCGGGCATCTATGGCTGCTGTAGCTAGGAATCCACCCGTCTTTAATATGAAAATCCGACATTGCATATCGGGGTGTAATAGGTTCGTCCATTGACTCCGTCGAAATGCTTTGCATTCGGCGAAGCTAATCTTCGATTTCTGGACTTTGTCCCCACTGCCGCTTCGCGTCATCGCGAGGAGGAACAAGCCTGCCACGAGCAGAGCGCGGTGGAAGTGATCCATTTATGCCAGATTTATGTAAGATTTGTTTCCCCAAAAAAACATCCATTTCATTCCCAGTTACTTACCCGACAGCAAACGACAGCAAACGACTACAGTCGACTACAAACGTTTAATCAACGGGTAGGTCTTGACAAATGCATTTTCTTTGCGATATCAAAACAATAAAAAATGGAACAAGTAAAACAAATAGCCTTACCCGAATTCATCGTGACCAATCTCCAAAAAACAAAACAACTATTCAAGATTCCGACCAACCCGAACAAAGAATTCAGAAGCGAAAGGAGAATTGTAATCAGAGAGGCTTACAAGCTATTGCTATCAAAGCTAAATGGAAAGAACTATATCGAGAATGATTTCCTGAAAGAGGATGTTTACATTATCTGGAAAGAAAGTTTTCAGAAAGCCTCAAACAACGCCACCCGTTGCTGGCAAACCACATACGCTGTGCTTAAATTACCCGAAATCATCAAACACGCCAAACCATTTGACGAAAAATATAGATTCACAGATATCAAAGAAGGCATCCAAACCAAAAACCGATATGTCGAATTAATTAAACTGAGATACACCTTTAATAGCCAGAAATTGGCTTACATGAATTTTACCATCGAGCTGACAATCGGAAAGAAAAAGAATGGGAAAAACGTTCAGTACAACTTAGAGCACATAAAAAAAGCGTGTAGTTAATCCATGCCGAAGCCGATCTACACGTTTTATGATGAAGGCGCAGTTAATCCATGCAAAAGCCGATCTGCGTTTCACACTGCAAAATTACAACTTTTCCACAAACCCGCAAGGGGGATGGAGAAAATTCTTCTACAACGAATTGTCTTTGGTTGTTTTTTACACGAATTACCGTTAATGTACCACTAATTGCCATTAATTGTTTGTTTTACACGAATTGCCATAAATGTACCACAAATTGTCATTAATTGGTTGTTTTACACGAATTGCCATAAATGTACCACAAATTGTCATTAATTGGTTGTTTTACACGAATTACCGTTAATGTACCACGAATTGTCATTAATTGTTTTGGGGTATTGTATCAGGGTGCGGATGTCTCCAACAGCCATGTCTTGCCTACGCAGACAGGTGCAGTGGCGGGCATCTATGGCTGCGGCATACTGGAATCCGCCCATCTCAATATGAAAACCCGACATTTCATATCGGGGTGTGGTGGGGTCGTCCATTCTGGACTCTGATGCCTCATCCTTCATTCTCACCGAACGACAGTCTCCATGCCCCTTGCAGTCATGGCGGACAAGGATCCGCCATCTCCTAAGCTCTTAGGATTCACTCTTGTCGTCGCTTCGCGTCATCGCAAGGCACGAAGCAATCCATTTATGACCGATTTATGTAAGATTTGTTTCAAAAAAAAGAAAAACACATACATTTCATTCCCAATCATTTACCCGACAACAAACGACTACAAACGACTACAGTCGACTACAAACGTTTAATCAACGGCATAGTCTTGACAAGGGTTGCATCTTTGCAGCAATTTAAACCTACAATTATGGAAACACCTGAATACATTGAAGGCATTCCGACAGAGAAAAATGCTTCGAGAAAAAGACGTGAAATCATCAAAGACGAGTACATCCATTTGATTGAAAGACTACAAAAGAAACGTGGAAAGAAAGCTGTATTTAATGAATTCCTTCAAACTGATGTCTACATTATCATGAGAGAAAGCGAGAAAAAAGCCAGCAATAGTGCAGCATTTAACTGGCAATCCACTTTCGCTGTGCGCCATTTGGAAACCATTATCAAAGAAGCGGTTCCTATAGAAGGGAAACCCATATATTCCTTGCCAAAATTTTCAGGCAAGCAAAAGGAATTCAGGTATGTCAACATGGCGACATTGTACTACTATTTCCGTTCTTCAGATTACGAATACCTGAACTTTACAATCAAATTAGTAATGGGCATCAAAAATGACGGAAGACACATTCAATATAGCGTCAACAAAATCGAAATGATATAAAAAAACATCCTGTAATAAAGTCGTCATTGCTTTGGGGCAATCGCTTGTACAGGATGTTTATTAAACCGACCAAGTTTCACAATACCGCGCTTTTGTTTGGATCGTCCATGGTCAGATTTGTTTCACACTGCAAAATTACAACTTTTCCACAAACCCGCAAGGGGATGGAGAAAATTCTATTACAACGAATTGTCTTTGGTTGTTTTTTACACGAATTACCGTTAATGTACCACGAATTGTCATTAATTGTTTGTTTTACACGAATTACCGTTAATGTACCACGAATTGTCATTAAGTTGGTTGTTTTACACGAATTACCGTTAATGTACCACGAATTGTCATTAAGTTGGTTGTATTACACGAATTGCCATTAATGTACCACGAATTGTCATTAATTATTTGTTTTACACGAATTGCCATTAATGTACCACGAATTGTCATTAATTGTTTGGGGATATTGCATCAGGATGCGGATGGCTCCAGCAGCCATGTCTTGCCTACGCAGACAGGTGCAGTGGCGGGCATCTATGGCTGCGGCATACTGGAATCCGCCTGTCTCAATATAAAAACCCGACATTGCATATCGGGGTGTGGTGGGGTCGTCCATTCTGGACTCTGATGCCTCATCCTTCATTCTCACCGAACAACAGTCCTCATGCCCCTTGCAGTCATGGCGGACAAGGATCCGCCATCTCCTAAACTCTTAGGATTCACTCTTGTCGTCTCTTCGCGTCATCGCAAGGCACGAAGCAATCCATTTATGACCGATTTATGTAAGATTTGTTTCCCCCCAAAAACATCCATTTCATTTCCAACTACTTACCCGACTGCAAACGACAGCAAACGACTGCAGTCGACTACAAACGTTTATTCAACGGCTTATTCTTGACAAGGGTTGCATCTTTGCAACGTAAAACCACTTATATTATGGAAACAGGAAAAGAAAACGAGATTGTGCTTTATCAACCTAACGAGATGGTCAAGCTTGAAGTGAGGGTACAAGAAGATTCGGTTTGGCTTACACAGCAACAAATTGCCGACCTTTTCGGGACAAAACGACCCGCCATCACAAAGCACCTAAAGAACATCTATTCTAGTGGCGAACTGGAAGAAAGCAGCACATGTTCCATTTTGGAACTCATGGGTAATGATGGAAAACAGATGTACTCGACTAAATTCGTCAGGTTCTCGACGCACGCTTGTTTGCCGAAAACTTGATAAAGACGGCGCAGCATGAGGTCATCCTCATCGACAATTTCATTGACGCTTCGGACTTCGACATCCTTGAATGCCGAGGCACTGGCGTGGAGGCAACCATTTTTGTGGAGCGAATCACCCCTGCCCTATTGGTATTGCAGGCTGATTGCCTTGTGCAGACCGGCCGTAAGACCGAGCTACGAACTACACGCACACGCGTACACGACCGTTTCCTTATCATCGACAGCCAAGTCTATCATCTGGGTGCATCGCTCAAGGACTTGGGAAGGAAACTTTTTGCCTTCAGTAAGATGGGGTTGGACAAGGAATTGCTACTGGGACAAGTAATCTGAGAGGACTGTTGTAGCATTTTAGAAAGAAGGTCATCCCTACGCAAGGCTACAGCAGCCATGTCTTGCCTGTGGACAAGTGCGATAGCGGGCATCTATGGCTGCGACATACAAGAATCCGCCCGCCTTTAATATGAAAACCCGACATTGCATATCGGGGTGTGGTAGGGCCGTCCATTCTGGACTTTGATATACCATCCCTCATTCACACTTAATGGCAACACCCTCGCCCCTTGCCGTCATTGCGGACTTGATCCGCAATCCCCTACGCAACAAGGGGTACACAACAAATACCATTTCAGATATATGATAATTCTAACATCCTTCCATCAGCTTATGCTCCACGATGAAATCACGAAGGCGTGTGCGCCACTCCTTGTTTTGAAGCAACACCCATAGGTCGTCGTCGAAGTTGGCGTAGATAACGTTTTCTTTAAGCCAAGCCTTTGAAGGTGTTGTAGTGATTTCTTCTTTAGTTCTTAGCTGAAGGTGCCAGAATCCATCGGTGGATAAATGCCAAAAAGGATTGGAAATGTCGGAGGGTTTGGCGAACTTTGAATGGCGGGTGTATTCGAGCATCAGCTTCAGATAGCGGGCCTCAAGCCACTCGTTTAACACAAAGCGATTGTTGGTGAACACACCCGAATCAACACCATCAATGAGTGCAAGCATTAGGACTGGCTTGGCAACTATGACTTCGCCACGGATTTTTGCTTGGCGAAGGTTTATAATCCTGTCCATATAGTGAGCGAAGCAACAGGAGTAATCAGAGTATTGAAGAAAGAAGTTCATGGTGTAATTAATCAGAAGTAATCATGAAAAATTTTTACCTTTCATCAAAGCATCAATAACTGTTTTTATCTCTGAGGGAACTTCACTCGGCAAGAAGTATGGGACGATTTGTCTGGCACCGATACCGACACCGTATTCCTTTCGTGTCCATGCTGAAAAAACCTTAAAGAATGCTTTGCCTGAAATAATGTTTAGTGGTTCATCAAGACGGTAATTGATTTCATCTATACTTGCATTCTTTTCATCGTTGCCAATATCCTTAACTTTTTTTTCTATCTTTTTATAATTGGAAGAAAGAATTTCCTGAATCTTTGTAATAATCGATTGTTTGTTCACATTCCCCATTTGGCTAATTGCTTCCAGATAACGGCAAATAACGTTTATATTAATAGCATAGTTGTCAATTTCATTTTTTGACCAAACATGAAGATTGATGCCACGAGAATAGGCATCTTTATTGCGATTTTGGATTTCATCCATTTTGTGATAACCCGAGTTGGATATGCAGAACAACTCTACAGACATTTTGTTAAGAGAAAAGAGTTCCGCAATAGCAATGCTCTTATCCCAATCATTCCAACCATCTACATAGGCTTTGGGATAGGTAATAATTGGATGTAGGTCTTGAGGATAAAGGACAGATTGAAATGCTGAAAGAATTGCTCTGTCTGAATTACCACCATCCCAAATTATAAAGCGATTTGATATGAAAAGACGTGCAAGATCTATGTTAAGCGGATTGCCAAGTTCCTCTGACAAAGATGAAAGAGCGGATTCATCCCCGATTGGTTTAATTTGGCGTTTGTTAGAATCAATTGGGATAATACTATCAGACGGCACCTCCTCGATTATTTCTAATGAATGAGTTGCAATAATCAGTTGAGAAAACATTGGGGTTATTAAACGGACTAATCGCCGCTGCAAATCAGCATGCATATAAACATCGGGTTCATCAAGTACGACAATCGCATTACTCGGGCATTGAGAAATGAACCACATTGTTTGAATCCACATTTGTAGTCCATGCCCCATCCATCCCAGCTCAGCTTCGAATGCACGAACTCGGACAAAAAAATGTAAAATTGGGCCATCATCTGTATAAACCGTCTCCAGTGGTTTGACTTGTAATTCTTCCCATGTGGATTCCACTAATTCTTTAAAGGCTGGAAACACTTCTTTGTAATAGAATAACTGATTTCTAAAATTACGAGAAGCAAGGCGTGTATAGCGATTACCATCAACTGTCGTTTTCTTCAAAACTTTTTCTGTATCGAGTACAGCTGATATCTGGGGCAAAACCTCGATGATGGGGATGTCCACCATTTTAGCCATCCTGCTACTTTCTATTGTCTCACCGTTTTCATCAAATAACAATGCAAATATGGATAGACCCTCTCCTACATAAGCTTTAATTGATGTGCCATTGGAAAATTGAGCTTCTATAATAGCAGGAGGATTGCCATACAAATAAAAAATGCCACGATCCGAGATGTTCATATTCTCGACATTTGGCGACACTCCATAAGAGTCAACATTTGGAACCCATTCAGGGGGGTCCATAAAACGGGCAGTTCGATATTTTCTCGTAACTGAAGATATAATCTTCAAAGCTTCTATCATAGTGGACTTACCTGCATTATTCTTCCCGACCAGAATAGAAGTCCCATTGAAAGTTATCGTGCTCTTTTCATAGCAACGAAAATTCTTGATAATAAGCTTTCGTAACATATAAGCAATTTAGTTAGAGTGACATATGGTTGTTACACTATTAAGGCATAAGATAACCTTTGTCTTCGGCTTTTTCGACAATCTTAAGAAGGCGTTTACACTGGGCAGCCGTCGGCAGAGACCCTTTTGAAATCCACGATGCTATTCCTCTGATAAAATCACAATCGCCGTATGATAGAAGTTCTTCTTTCATCAAAGCATTGTATACGTTCATCCAATAGGTAGAGCCGAGTTTGAAGATTTCCACAGATGCATCAATCTTTGAATTGAATTTGTGCGCCCGCCGTGCTGCTTGTTCAGCAGTACGAGTCACTTCTTTAGATATTAAGGAACGTTGGAATGTGTCAGAAAGCTCAAAACTGACCGACTTAAAATCAGTCCATGTGCCAGCAAGACGAGCGAGGCTCCTAACAAGACCACCAGCAGCTTTCCCTTCAAGATATTGATGAGTGAAGTATGCCAATCGTAATAATTCAGTTGCTAGTGCTGGATATAGGGTCTGCTTATTCCATATAGATACCCAATCTAAATCAGTTCCTTTGGGTAAAAGTGTTATTAACTTGGAGATTGTGTATGGAGTAATTTGTGCCTTGTTACCTCCTTTTGGGTACCACTCTTCTTTACTTATTAGTCTGTCAAGCGTGTCAAAGATAATAATTGAGCATACACATTTCTTGAAGAACTCTTCATTTATGCTGTCGCGATCATTCTCGTAAATTTCATCAATATAAGGCGCAAAGATTTTGAAATTATCTGCTGAACTCTTGCAGACTTGGTCAGGATGCATAAGGATAGCATTGTAACACTTAGCAAGTTTCTCTTTGGTAATAAGCTGGCTCTTGGGGTTTTTCTCTTTAAACAAATCTCTTTGATGTGAAGTCAATTTCATTTGTTCTTGCTCCCATTTACCACGAGAACGCTCATAAAACCAGACAGTCTGATATGGATTGCCGTCCACAGGCGGAGCCATTACCCGATGCGATAGTTGCTCCATTTTAACATGGAACGGATGGTTGGAGAAGAAGTCAGCAGGCTTCACAGGATTTTGGCTATTGGCACATTCAGAAATAGTCTTAGTAAGGTCATTATAGTTCTGAACTTGCTCCTCTGACATATCATCCTCAACATTTAGTACCGTCAATTTCATTGGCACATACAACGTGTCAATTCCTTTAGGGGTCTCCTTTTTGATAATGGCACTTGCTAAAGAAGCAGTTGTTTGACCGCCATTGATTATTTGCAGGTCTTTAAAGTATACAATCTTTGTCTTATCAGGAGAAAACCTAACTGCACGAGCCACAATTGCTATACCGTTGTTGTAGGTAAAGAAGTTTTCTGGCTCTTTCATAATAGTCGTGCGAATACCTTTATTTACATTACCACGGAAGCTTAAAAAAGCACGAACATTACCCTGTAGCAGTTTGCTACCATACTTCAAATAAATGTCTGCCAAGAACTGTCCTGGTATGATACCTAAATATGCATCATAATTGCTTTGGCCTCCTAAATCAGCCTTTAAGTAAGGGATGCCATCACAGTCAAAGTCACTGGTTTCAATTTCAAGAATCTCACTTGAATTAGAGATAAAAGTCTGGAAAAAACGTTCCAGTGTCCAAACATTTAAATCAACGGGTCTACCCAGGAAATCTGGTTGAGAAAGATTCTTGACTTGCTTGCTTAATGTATAATTAGAGATGATGATAAATTTGAAACGCAGTATTTCAGTACCCGTCATGCCCTTGCCAATTTTCTTTCTAAATTCATTGGCAATATTAACGGCGGGGTCAGAATCATCACAGAAGCTACGGATGTTGCCATTAACGGATTCTTCAATAAATCTCTGCATATAAGACAGCAACTCATCAATACGGGTATTGGTCAAAGTAGGGACAGAATCCCGCTGGTTAGAAAACTCACTGATAATTAAGACCAATGCGCCATCAGCCTCGTCATAGGAATAACCGTCAAAAGCGAGAATTTGTCTTCTGGCATTTCTTATCTCAACTGACATTGGAATTGGGTCACTTAACTCACCAATT
>JAEEGH010003291.1_pt1 | contig 42690 bp, 22 predicted proteins | sample 9134181 | NCBI WGS metagenome assembly JAEEGH01 (sample SAMN16246544, study PRJNA631951) | gut metagenome | biome: gut microbiome; feature: rumen; material: DP-attached | host: Bos | place: Iran: Karaj | collected 2018-10 | reverse complement strand
AGCCACGAGAACGCCTCCGTGCGCGGTGGCATCTACATCTACACCGGCCCTCCGGTCGAGGACAATACCGGCCACGGTTGGACCCGTCCGGCCAACGTCGAGCTGTTCGGCGGTCCGCAGGAGCACGACATGAGCGCGACCTGCGGCCTGCGTCTGCATGGCGGACATGGGCGATTGGCCGAAAAGAACCCGAAACACTCGTTCCGCATCGTCTTCAAGGAGAAATATGGCGAGAAATCGCTGAAATATCCGCTCTTCGGCGAGGATGAACCGAAGAAGTTTGACCAGCTCGTCCTGCGCTGCCACTTCGGCAACTCATGGCAGCATTGGGACAACTACAACCGCCAGAAGGCGCAGTACACGCGCGACGTGTGGGCCCGCCGGATGCAGCGCAAGATTGGCCGCACGAGTGTCAATGCGCTCTACGTCCACGTCTTCCTGAACGGCATGTACTGGGGCCTCTACAACCTGGCCGAGCGTGTCGATGACCAGTATGGCAAGGACCACCTGGGCGGCGACAAGGAGGACATCGACGTCATCAAGATTGAGGAGGACGGCGGCAACCACATCGAGGCCAGCGAGGGCGACCTGGAGGCGTGGAACCTGCTGGTCGAGACTGCGCGCGAAGTGGCCCGTTCGGGCAGCGACAACACGGCCTACTACCGCTTGCAGGGCCTCAACGCCGACGGCGAACGTGACCCCGAGCTGGAGCCTCTGCTCGACATCGACGGCTTCATCGACTATATGATCATCAACCAGTACGGCGGCAACAACGACTGGGACCACCACAATTGGTACGCTCTGCGCCGTGTGGGCAGTGAGAGCCAGGGTTTCCGCTTCCTCTGCTGGGACTCGGAACTCATCATCGAAGACTCGAACATCAACGTCGTGAGCAAGAACAACGGCAGTTCGTTCCCGACGGGCATCTTCAACAATTTGTTGGCCAATGCCCAGTTCACGAAACGCTATGTGGCCCGTGCGCGTGAGCTGTTGGCCGATGACGGTCTGCTGGGCGAGGAGAGCGCCGTGCAGGTGTGGGACAGCCTCTACAACGTCATTCACGAGGCACTCTATTGCGAGGCCGCCCGCTGGGGCGACTATCGCCGTGACGTGCATCCGTGGCAGTCGCGCGGCTCGCTCTATACGGTCGATGAGACCTACCAGGCCGAGCGCAACCGCCTCTTGACGCAGTTCTTCCCGACGCGCGCGGCAAGGACATTGGCCGACATCATCGCCTATACGGGCTACGATGACTTTGAGGCACCGGAAAACTGGGTGAAGATGACCGCCTCGATGTTCCAGGAATGGAATGGGACGGGGGCCAATGCGCAGCCTGTGGGTGCCTATAACGTCGATTGGAACTTCGGTTCGTCGCGCGACGGCGGCAGCGTCATCGCCGGTTCGGTGGGCGTGGAGTACAACCGCTTTGCCGACCTGACGGACTACGACTATATCGTCTTCCGCGGACGTGGCAACGGCGTGCGCCTCATTGCCAACCGTCTGGTGCCGAGCGGCCCGTACAAGCAGATTGTGGCATCGTTCAACACGAGCGACCCGTATTGGAACAACGACTGGCAGTGTATCGTCATCCCATTGGCCGAAATCGCTGAAAAACAGACCAATGAGGGCCGTACGCGCGTCGATGACTTTGTCCATCTGAACACCATCAAGGTCGATTGGAACAACACCCTGACCGTCACCTCGGCCTACCTCATTCCGGCCGACGGCGCACAGAGCATCCGCACGATGGCCGACAGCGAAAGTCGCGTAGCGCGCCCTGTTTACGACCTGCTTGGACGTGAGGTTCCGGCCAATGGTTCTCTGCGCAGCGGTATGTATGTCGCCGGTGGCCGCAAGGTGCTGGTGAAGTGATAATTTAAGGGTAGGAAAAGGCTTAAAAAAGGAGTAAAAGTGGAGTAAAAGGGACGATACGAACAGTCCCGAAATACTTCCGTCAAATACAGCAAACGTCTTCTTTCCTCCCTTTTTGCTCCCTATAAAATCTTGAATAAAAACCATTGACATGAAAAAGAATCTACTGACGACAGCTGTGGCATTGGCCTCAATCGTCATCACCGCCACGGCCCAGCAGCATCATCGACTGTGGTACGCCCATCCCGCATCGCACTGGCTGGAGGCACTTCCCGTCGGCAATTCGACACTCGGAGCCATGGTCTATGGCGGCACCGACACGGAGGAAATCCAGCTCAACGAAGAGACCTTCTGGAGCGGACAGCCGCACGACAACAACAGCCACGAGTCGCTCGACGTGCTGCCCGAAGTGCGCCGCCTCATCTTTGCCGGCAAGGAATACGAGGCATCGAAGCTCATCGACAAGCACTTCGTCAAGGGGCCGCACGGAATGCGTTTCCTGCCCCTCGGCAGCCTGAAACTGCATTTCGGCCACACCGACGTGACCGGCTACGAGCGTGCGTTGAACTTGGCCGATGCCACATCGACCACAACCTATACCTGCAATGGCGTGAAGTACGAACGGACGGTCTTCGCATCGTTGGCCGACAGCGTCATCATCATCCACCTAAAGGCCAGCAAGAAGGACGCCCTCAGTTTCACTATGTCGTTCAACAGCCAGCTGAAGCATGAAAGCGGAGTGCCGGAAGGATTACAAGGCACGTTGGTACCTAAGCCAGCCGACGGCATAGACAAACAGGATCTTTGGGCTACGGTGTATGGCGTTGAACAGGAAGGCATCGATGCTGGCTTGACCGCAAAATGTCAATTCCATATAGAGTCCGACGGCTGTTTGACGGCCTATGAAAAGTCAATCGCGCTGAAGGGCGCCACATCGGCCACAATCTACGTCTCGGCGGCCACCAACTACGTGAATTATAATGACATCAGCGGCACTCCGGTGAAGAAGAACAACCGCCGTCTGGCCCATGTGAAGGGCAAGGCGTACAAGCTGCTGCTGGCCGACCACGTGAAGAAGTATCAGGAGCAGTACAACCGTGTGACGCTCTCATTGGCCAAGAACGCCAACAGCTCGCTCGAGACCGACAAGCGCGTGGCCGCCTTCGAGAAGGATGCGACCGACCTCGACCTGGTGGCACTGATGATGCAGTACGGCCGCTATCTGCTGATCTCCTCGTCGCAGCCCGGTGGTCAGCCGGCCAACCTGCAGGGCGTGTGGAACGACAAGATGAACGCGCCGTGGGACTCGAAATACACCATCAACATCAACGCCGAGATGAACTATTGGCCGTCGCTCATTGGCAACTTGGCCGAGACGCAGGAGCCGCTGTTCTCGATGATCCGCGACCTGAGCCAGACGGGTGCCAAGACCGCCAGCGAGATGTACGGCTGCCAAGGTTGGGTCGCCCATCACAACACCGATCTGTGGCGCATCGCCGGCCCAGTTGACGGCACTCCGTGGGGCATGTTCCCGACCGGCGGCGCATGGCTCACAACCCACCTCTGGCAGCATTTCCTCTACACGGGCGACCGTCAGTTCCTGGTCGATTACTACCCCGTGATGAAGGGTGCGGCCGATTTTCTGCTCGACTTCATGCAGGTCTATCCCGACACGGGTGAGGTGAAGACCGCCGCCGGATGGCTCATGACTGTGCCGACCGTTTCGCCCGAACATGGGCCGCAGGGCAAGGGCACGAACGTCTGCGCCGGTTCGACGATGGACAACCAGATCTGCTTCGACGTGCTGTCGCAGACATCCAAGGCCGCCCGCGTGTTGGGCAACAACGACGATTCGCGCCGGTACGATGCGGCATTGGCCAATTTGCCGCCGATGCAGATCGGCCGTCACGGGCAGCTCCAGGAGTGGCTCATCGACGCCGACGACCCGAAGGACGAACACCGCCACATCTCGCACCTCTACGGCCTCTATCCCTCCAACCAGATTTCGCCCTACACGCATCCCGAACTCTTTTCGGCTGCGGCCAATACCCTTCGGCAGCGCGGCGACATGGCGACGGGCTGGAGCCTCGGCTGGAAGATCAACTTCTGGGCGCGTATGCTCGACGGCGACCATGCCTTCCTGATTATCAAGAACATGCTGCACCTCTTGCCCGACGACCGGCAGATGCGCCAGTTCCCTCTGGGCCGCACCTATCCGAACCTGTTCGACGCCCATCCGCCGTTCCAGATTGACGGCAATTTCGGCTGCTCGGCCGGCGTGTGCGAGATGCTCATCCAGAGCCACGACGGAGCCGTCCACATACTGCCCGCCCTGCCCGAATTGTGGCGCGACGGCGAGGTCAAGGGCTTGCGTGCGCGTGGCGGTTTTGTGGCCGATGTGAAGTGGCGCGACGGCCGTCCGCTGTCGGTCAAGATCAAGTCCACCATCGGCGGTACATTGCGAGTGCGCAGCTATTGGCCGTTGAAGGGCAAGGGCTTACGTCCGGCGTCGGGCGCATGTCCGAATCAGCTCTACGCTCCGGCCAATGTCAAGTCGCCGCTCGTCTCGCCCGAACTGAAGGAAACGCCATCGGCCACGCTCCGTCCCGTCTATGAATATGACATCGAGACATCGGCCAATGAGACGATAATGCTGAGTTATTAGTTAATAGTTATTAGTTATCAGTTATTAGCTAGTAGTTATTACCCTTTCGTCCGCCGAAAGTATCGTCGAATCTGGACAAGTTTTTCTCAAGAATTTGAGAATTAGAGACTTGGAATTGAAGAGAAGAAAGAGAATTGTCCGCAACGGAAGATTGACGCGGCAGTCTCCAATTCTCTACAATTCTCATTCTCAATAAATTGGGGATTCTAAAATTCTCTAATTCTTGAGAAAATTATTTCATTCGGGAGACGCGGCACGCCACGTCTCTACAGTCCTCCGGTCGTATAGACTTTTTACTCCCCTTAAAAACTCTTTTTAAATGAAAAAAATCATTACTTCACTTTTGGCCGCTTCGACCTTCTTTTTGGCCGATGCCCAGCAGGTCATCAACCTCCTTACCGGAGAGGTTAGGGAGGGAAGTGATGCGGCAAAACCTGTTGTAAAAGTGGATACAATTGAAAATGGTTATTTGGTAAACTACGCTTATTCGGAAGCTATTCTAAAACAAGATCACGAATTGCCGGACTGTATAATGTGGAGTTATCCTGGTTATATGGAGTCTGATATAAATGGGTCTCCTGCGTTTCCATATCAAAATGGTTGGGTGGATATAGATGATTATACACCAACAATAATGGTGGAAGATAGTAGTTATATGGATTATTCTTATCAATTGGCTCCAGCATATCCACTTCAACCAATTTCAAATCCTTATTCAGAAATAGAGAGATTACCGATTTCTCCTTATTTTGGCTTTTCCAATATTTCTCTTGTGGAGACAATAGGCTTTCGACGATTCTCAGGAAGAAGGCAGGTGCTGTTTACCGTCTATCCAATTCAATATAGTTATGAATCACATGTTGTTAGGGCATATACGAAAATTTCAGTCAAAATAACCCTTTCGGGTGGCGAGACAGGCATTGAGGAGTTGAAATCCAAGTGCGATGCTCCAAAGTGTAGTTTCACCTTGGATGGGCGTCCAATTAAGGGCAATGTCAAAGGTGTAACTGTCAGAAATGGCAAGAAGATAATTGCCAAGTAAACAGAAATATCAACAAACCTTTTAATAAAATCAAACTCAATATGAAAAGATTATTTTTATTTATTGGAAACATTTTGTTGTTTGCATCCGTCGATGCCCAGCAGGTCATCAACCTTCTTACCGGAGAGGTGAGGGAGGGCAGTGATGCGGCAGAACCGGTTTATACAGAAAAGCTTTTAGATGATGGATATTTGGTTACTTGGATGTTTTCGGAGGCTATCGTATCTCCAGATAATGTTTTTCAAGGATGTGTAATGTGGAATGTTCCGGGGTTTATGCAACAGCTTGCATCTGGAACGCCTGCTTTCCCTTTTCAAAATGATTGGCTGGAGATATTCGATTCAACTCCTACAATGGAAATAGTTGAATGTAAATATATGGATTATTCCTATCAGCTGGCGCCTGCAATTCCTGCTCAGCCGATTAGTTCGAATCCATATTCGGAAGTGCCACGATTGCCAATAACTCCCTATGAAGGGTTTCTTCCTGTTTCTCCTGTTGAAGATCTTGGAACATCTAAGATGATGGGGCATCGTGAAGTATGTTATAGGATAATTCCTATTCAGTACAATTATGAGCAACAGATTATCAGGGCATATACGCGTATTTCTTACAAAGTGTCGCTTGCTACGACTGATATCGAAGAACTTAGATATGGATCTATTAAAAGATACTCATATGCTCCTAGTGGTTTTTTACAAAAAGAAGAATTAAATAAACTGATAATTTGTAATGGAAAGAAAATTATTGTAAGATAATATTTGATTGTACAATTATGAAAAAAATATTATTTGTAGTTTCGTGCGGCCTGTTTGTTTTTTCAGCATATGGGCAACAGATCATAAATCTTGTCACAGGTGAGATAAAAACAAAATCTCTTGCTGAAGAACCAGTAAGGACAGAAGAGCCCTTAAATGATGGCTTTTTAGTGACTTATGATTTCCATGAGGCTTATTTGTCTGAAGAACCAGACTATCCCAATTGTGTGATGTGGAATATTCCTGGATTCTTGCAGAAAAACGACCCTGGATTTCCTTCGATTCCTTTCCAAAATGATTGGTTTGAAATAGGAAATTTTATACCATCTGTGGAAATCGTTGAATGTAATTATGTCGATTATCAATATCAATTACCCCCTGCAATTCCTGTGCAGCCTATAAGTTCTGAAACGTATGAAAAGGTGAAAAGAATACCGATTAATTCTTTTGATGGATTTTATCCAAAATCCGTTGTTGAGAGTAATGGTTTTTCATTATTTTTGAATGAAAAGTATGCTTGTTTTAGAATATCACCTGTTCAATACAATTACGAACAGAAAACAGTTAGAGCATATACTCGTATTACATATAAAATAACTCTTTCAATTGATGGGGGTAAAAGGCGCCAAAAATCAAGTTGTGTTCTAAAAAAATTAGTAAATGGAAATGAGGAGAAAGACTATCTTGTTATCACTACTAACAAATTTAAGAGTGCAGTAGATAATTTTGTGGAATTGGAAAGATTAATGGGCTTTAATGTTATTGTTAGAACAGACGATAATTGGAACTGCGAAAAGGTGCGAAATACCGTAAAAACTGTATATGAAGAAACTAATGGGACTCTGTATGCTCTTTTGATAGTCGGAGATCATCAAGATGTGCCATCAAATATAATTAGTGCAAAGGATACTTTGGGATATTCTTTGAAGCAGCACGTAACAGATCTTTATTATGCCTGTATGGATACCGATTCGCCAGATTTCCCAAATCTGTTGTATGGACGCATTCCTGTATCTACCAATAATGGGGCTCAAATAGTGGTTAACAAATTATACGATTATGTTTTGAATCCTGTTACTGATGTGGATTTTTATAACAAAGGAATTCATTGTACTAATTTTGAATCCAATAATGGCGTATATGAGGATTATCGCTATATGTTTGCATGGACATCTGAAAAAATTAGGGATATCATGCAGCAGGAAATTGGTAAAAATATAAAAAGAATATATCATTCAGATAATAGTAATTCTGTTTGTGTTCCGAAGTATTATAATGATTGGAAAACAGAATTGCCTAAAGAATTGCAGACAATTGATGCCTGGCAAGGAAATGCTTCTGACATTATAAACGCGGTAAATGAGGGTGCATTTTACGTAAATTACAATGGTCATGGAAATGTCACTGCGTGGGGAAGTCCAAGGTTCGATATAAATGATGTAAAAAAACTAAACAATGGAAATAAATTGCCTATTGTTTTTTGTAATTGTTGTCTAAATGGAAAATTTGATAATAATAGTTTTTGTGAGGCTGTACTTCAAAGTGAAAAAGGTGGTGCGATAGGAACTATAGGTGCGACAGAATCGAGTTGGTCAAAAATTTCCGATTGTTTTGAATTTGGTATATTTGATGCCATTTGGCCTGAGTGTGGTTTTAAATATTGTTATGGATCAGATAAAACGATAACTGCAGTCCCAACATTCGAATTGGGTCAAATAAAAAATCAGGGATATGTACATATGGAAATAACATATAAAGGAGATCCTAAAATACAATATATCAAAGAAATTTACCATCTTTTTGGTGACCCTTGCATGCGGATTTATACGGATGTCCCGACAGAATTCAGTCAAGCCCAAATTGTGAGAAATGCGCATTCTATTTCTGTAGATTTGGGGAACGAGTATGGACGTATTGTTTTCTATAATCCTAAAACAGGAGACGTTTTTCGCAAGGAAAGTGAAAGTGCTGTTTATGAAACGAATACTCCCAATGATGTTATCGTTTGCGTCACTGGCCACAATAAGCGGGCTTTGATTGATGACAGGGTCAACATTGATACCATCAAATATGAAGGCATATATTATCAGTTGGCAGATGGCGAGGCAACATTGATTCCGACAAAAGGAGACTCATATACAGGCAGTATATCTGTACCAGAAAAAATCTGGTCAAGAGGAAAGCCGTATATAGTTACAGGAATACAACGGAATGCATTTAAGAATGCGGAAATAAAATCTGTCAAGTTCCCAAAAAACATTAGAACTCTTCCTGTTGAGGTATTTGGTGGCTGCAAGGAACTCCTCTCGGCCGATTTGTCGGGTGTGAATGTGGAACGGTTGCCAAATTATGCATTTGATGGATGTAAACAATTGAAGTCTGTCATAATGTCTGATAGCATCGTTTCCATTGGAAATAATGCCTTTCGTGGTTGCACATCATTACAATCCATAGAACTGCCATCTCAGTTGAAAACTATCGGAATCGGAAGTTTTGAACGGTCTGGCCTAGAAACTATATATATTCCAGATGGAGTGACAATTATTGATAATCAGTCGTTTAAGGATTGCTTTCATCTGAAGCATGTCATTCTGAATCAGAACCTTGAACAAGTTGGCGAAAATGCTTTTGCTGGGTGCGATTCCATTTGGTTGATGGAATGTCATGCGATGACACCTCCCGATTGTGCTCCAAATTCTTTCTCTGAAACGTGCTATAATTCTACCTATCTTTTTGTGCCCATTGACGCTTATGATACGTATGAGGTCTCACCGTCGTGGAAGGACTTTTCAGGGATGGACATACAGGATTTTGATTTCTATTGCAATGGCCTGTTCTTCAGGATTGTTAAGGATAATCAGGTAAAGGTGGCATCTGCGGGATGGTATCATGAGAATTTGTATTCGGGTGATGTCATGATTCCGTATGATACGAGATTCAATAAAAAGTGGTATGAGGTCATAGGTGTTGATGATTATGCTTTTAGCTTTAGTCCGAACCTTACTTCTGTATTTTTTGAAAACTCATATAATCTGGAAATTGGACGTGGTGCTTTTTCTGATTGTTGGAATCTAGAAAAAGTAACGTTGCCAAGAGATCAGAAATCAATTCGGAAGGGGACTTTTGAGTCTTGCCTTCGGTTGAAAACCATAGATTTTCCTGCTGACTTGGATAGCATTGAGGATATGGCCTTTATGGAATCCGGCCTCGAGTCTGTCTATATTCCGGAATCCGTCAAGTTTATTGGCCAATCGGCTTTCAAAGGGTGTTTCAGATTGAAAAAGGCTGGATTCCCCAATAATACTTCGTATGAAGAGTTGTCTCCATCTGTTTTTGAGGGATGTTCAAACCTGATGGATGTTGCGCTTTCAGACAATTTGACAACTATCAATGAAAAAGCGTTCAAGAACTGTTCAAAACTTACCAATTTTTTTGTCCCTGCAAATATTTCATTCATAGGAAAGGAAGCATTCGCTGGATGCCGAGGAATGCAGGAGTTTTATTCGTCTGCAAAAACGCCATTTGTGGAGGATGCTTCCGTGTTCACGGGCATAGATAAAGAGACTTGTGTCGTGCGTGTGCCGAAAAGGCTTCAATACTATGCCTTGATGGATGGTTGGAAGGATTTCAAAAATATCAGGTTGGTTCAATACGACTTTAGAGAGAATGGAATATGCTATAACCTCAATAGTGGCAATTCGCTTTCGGTAACTTATGCCGATGAAACCTACAACTCGTATTCTGGTAATGTCGTGATTCCATCCTCGGTTTCTCTCCATGGGAAAGAATATAATGTGAAGTCTATTGACGCAAAAGCATTCTACCAGTCGAAGGGATTGACACATGTGTCTATTCCTTCCTCAGTCACGGCTATTGGTGATTCTGCATTTGCAAATTGTACGAACTTGCAGTATGTGGATTTCTCAGACGAAATAGAGAGCATTGGAATCCGTGCGTTTATGAACTGTAAGTCGTTGACGGAAATAGTCTTGCCTAAAAAACTGAAGACATTGGATGAACGGGCTTTCTTCAATTGTTCCAATCTGGAAAATATAGAATTTGGAAATGCGTTGGAGACTATTGGCAAGTCAGCATTTTCTTATAATCGAGGATTGACCACGTTGGAATTTCCGAAGTCACTGAAATCGATAGCAAAGGGTTCTTTCAGCAATTGTAGTTTATTGAAGACAATTTCCATTTATTCGGATGTGCTGATGGGTGAAAATGCATTTTCCGGATGTGGAGATCTAACGAGTGTATTCAATTATGCGTCACAGCCCAACTCCATCAAGAAGAACGCTTTTGATGTTTCGACATATAACAATGCGACATTGTTTGTGCCTGTTGGGTGTGACAGTGTCTTTCAAAATTTAACAGGATGGAATTCGTTCAACATTGCTGAAACTGGAAGCAATTGTTTGGTTGATGGAATTTTCTATATGCTAACTTCTTCGACAGCGAAAGTCGTCGCTTCTCCAGATAACAGGAAGTGGTACAGCGGCGATATTGTCATTCCAGAAAAAATCCTGCACAATGGAAAGATTTATAAAGTGAACTTAATTGGAGACTCTGCTTTCAGTAATAGTGAGGATTTAAGAACGGTAATAATTCCTGCTACGGTTGCAAAAGTAGGGAAAATGGCGTTCGCTAATTGTGAGAATTTGTCGGCAATCTGTTGCCAGAAAAGTTCAGGTGCGACATCTTGTGATGCGACATCAATGAACGGCGTCCCTCATTGCATATTGTATGTTCCGGAAGGCTATGCCGGACCATATAAAAGTAAAGGGTGGAAGTTAAGCAATATTGATGTCATGGACGGTTGCACCATTGATGGAATGATTTTTACATTGGATGTGAAAAGTAAAATTGCGACTGTGTGGAAGTCGATTGATTTGGGCGACGGCATTGTGGAGATTCCACAAAAAATAATGCCAAGGAAAAATGAATATACGGTGCGCAAAATCTCGAATAATGCGTTTAGAGATTCAGAACTTAAAAAAGTTGTAATACCGAAAACAGTGTCTGAAATTGGAGAGAACGCATTCAGAAATTGTACTTCACTGGAGAAAGTCGTAATCGAATCCAATCAACTGTCAATTGCAGATTCCGCATTATATGGATGTCGTAATCTTATGGCCATTTTGTGCAAGACACTGATGCCGCCACAAGTCGGACCCAATACATTCAATAGTCCAGAAACTTGGGTCTATGTCCAGCGAGAGAAGGTCCTGGCTTATCAAAATAATTGGCCGTATTATGCGTCTCGAATCGTTGGTATGGGTGCTTCTTATAATGTCTATGTGGATGGAATATTCTATCTTTGTGACTATTCAACAGGTACTGCAACTGTTTCGTACGAAATGGAGTGTGGTAATTCTTATTCTGGGAATGTAGTCATCCCGGAAATGGTTGTTGTCGGAACTACGAAATACAGAGTCAATGCCATCGGAGAAAAAGCATTCTTCAATTGTCATGATTTGGTGTCTGTATCAATTCCCGATGGAGTTTCATCCATTGGAGATTACGCTTTTTATGACTGTTCGGCAATCAATGCTATTCGTATTCCTTCCAGTGTGACGAAAGTTGGGGAGGAAACTTTCTATGGTTGCTCATCTCTTGCTTGGGTTCATAGTCTTTCCGTGTCACCTCCTATATGTGGAAATGGAGCCTTTTCTGAAATTGCTTCCAAATGTGAACTTGTAGTTCCGTATAATTGCGAACAGAACTACAGGAACGCGGATGTTTGGAAAAATTTCTACAGATATGACGAATCTGCCAGTAGTATGATGTCTGCTGAGATGAGATCTATTTTTGATGAAGCAGATGCAGAATCAGAAGATGGCACGACAGGCATTGAGGAGTTGAAAACAGCAGCAAAAGTAGTAAAGCCGTTCACCCTCGACGGACGTGTTGCGACCGATGGTGCGCACGGAATTGTCGTGCGTGGAGGCAAGAAAATCATTTCAAATCACAAATAATAAAATCTTTACATTATGAAAACCAACCTTTTCCGAACCCTATTGGCCGCCGCGATGCTTGTCCCCGCAGCTGGGGCATTGGCCGACGATTACCAAGTGCTCCACACCGAGCCGATTCAGAACCCGATGCTCTGGGCCGACTGTCCCGACCCCGACGTCATCCGCGTGGGTGACACCTTCTATATGGTCTCGACCACGATGCACCTCATGCCCGGCGCGCCCATCATGGCCTCGCGCGACCTGAAGAACTGGGAGACCGTCAGCTACCTCTTCGACCGGCTGACCGATTCGCCCAAATACGACCTCACCGACGGCACCGTCTATGGTCGTGGCCAATGGGCAACATCGCTCAAATGGCACAAAGGCAAGTTCTACGCCCTGCTTGCGCCCAACGAGGGCGGCCCGATGGGTCAGACCTACATCTTCACGGCCGACAAGGCTGAAGGCCCCTGGACCATCCACTCGCGAATGCGCCATTTCCACGACTGTTCACTGTTCTTCGACGACGACGACCGCGTCTATGTCATCTACGGCACGGGCGAGATGATGGAGCTGAAGGCCGACCTGAGCGACGTCATCGAGGGCACGCACCGCAAGATCTTCGAACGTGAGGCCGACGAGCGCGGTCTGCTCGAAGGAAGTCGCGTAGTGAAGCACAACGGCATGTACTATCTGCTCATGATATCCCACACCTACGCCCCCGGTCGCCATCGCCGCGAGGTCTGCTATCGCACCGACGACATCAACAGCGGCAAGTGGGAGAAGCAGGTCATCCTCGAAAGCGACTTCGGCGGCTTCGGCTACGAGGCGCAGGGCACCATCGTCGATAGCCCCGACGGCGACTGGTACGGCATCATCTTCCAGGACCGTGGCGGCGTCGGCCGTGTGCTCACCGTGATGCCCTGCCGCTGGATTGACGGTTGGCCGATGTTGGGCGACGAGAACGGCAAGGTGCCCGCCACCGTGCGTCCCCTGCGCAGCGGCGAGCCTGTCAAGTCGATTGTCATGGCCGATGATTTTTCCGCGCCGACCCTCGGCCTGCATTGGCAGTGGAACCACAACCCGGTTGACAACGCGTGGAGCCTCGCCGAGCGTCCGGGCTACCTGCGTCTGAAGACCAACCGCGTAGTGCCCAACCTCTACCTCGCACCCAACACCATCACGCAGCGCATGACGGGTCCGACGTGCAGCGGAACGGTCTCGATCGACTTCTCGCACATGAAGGACGGCGACCGTGCGGGCTTCTGCGCCTTCAACGGCAACAGCGGCGTGCTCACGCTGAAGTGCACCGGCAAGACCGTCGTCCTCGAAATGAGCGAACAGGTCGTCGCCCTGACCGACCGCGAGAAGGCCGTCAAGGAGGTCACGGAGCAGGTCATCGAATCGGTCGCATTGGACAAGAAGACGCGCCAGATCTGGCTGCGCATTGACGGCGACTTCCAGCCCGGCCACAACGATGCGGCCAACTTCTTCTACAGCCTCGACGGTGAAAACTGGACGCAGATCGGCACCAAGAACTACCGGATGCAGTTCGACTACCGCCGCTTCTTCATGGGCACGAAGTTCGCCATCTTCAACTACGCGACCCGCAAGGCCGGCGGATATGTCGATGTGGATAAATTCGATTGCGTGACCCACTGACCAACAGACCCTAACCCCGCACCTCGTCCCCTCACCTAAAGGTTCGTCTTCTCGCTGGACGATTATCAATCGTCCTGACCGCTGCGAGGACCCCGTTATATAGGGGAAGGGAGTATATACCAAAATAGGGTAGGGTGATAGCCGAGAAAATCTTTCGTGTTTTTTCGTGAATTTCGTGGTTAAAAAACTTCATTGCACGCAATTATTTCATGAGAGACAAAAGAACTTTCGTGTTTTTCGTGAATTTCGTGGTTATAACATTAAAGGCATGAATTTCGTGGTTAATTCCATTGGCCACAAACATAATAATCCCCGTTGTCTTTGAAATGGGACAACGGGGATTTTTCGTTTTCTCCTCCCCAGAGGGAAGGTTGGGTGGGGGTCTTTAATATCCGAAAATCTCTTCGGTTGAGACTCTCTTCACGGGGCCATATTTCTGCAGGGCCTTCATGTCGAGCTCCTTCTCGTCGCCCAGGATGATGTAGCGGTAGGGTTTGTGGGCCATCTGCTGCTGCTCGAAGGTGACGATGTCCTGGAGGGTGACATTGGCCAATGCCTTGTAGATGCGCTCGTTCAGGTCGTAGTCGATGCCGCGCTGCTGGGCGCTCAGCCATGCGTTGATGAGGCCGAACTTGGTGGTGCGCTGGCTGGCCAGACGCTTGGTAAGGGCATCCTTGGCAATCTGGAACGAGGCCTCGCTCTGTGGAATCGTGTCGAGGATGACGTGGAACTGGCGCACGCAGTCGAGCATCTTGTCATTCTGCGTGATGATGTGCGTGAAGAAGTATTCCGGCCGGTCGGTGTAGCTCGGCTCGACGTACGAGGCGAAGGCGTTGTAGGCCAATCCGCGTGCCTCGCGCAGCTCCTGGAAGACCACTGTGTTCATGCCGCCGCCGTAATATTCGTTGAAGAGCGCCTTGACCGCAGCCTCGTCGGGATTCCACGCGCGGCCCTCGTTGTGGAACATGCGCATGTAGATGTTCTTCGCGTCGTAGGGGGCGATGAGGATTTCGTTCTGTGGCGTCGGCTGGAGTGTCTCGTGCTTGCCTTCGGGGGCAGGCAGGAGCGTGGCGGTGGGCTGGTGGACGGTCGTAATGACATTGGCCAATGCCGTTTCGCTCATCGGGCCGTAGTAGAGGACGGTGTGCGCATATTGCTTGAGGTTCTTCAGCAGGTCGAGCAGTTCCTGCGGGTCGGTCTGCATCAGTTCGCTGGCGGTCATCGTGTTGCGCATGTGGTTCTCCGGGCCGTACAGGCCATACTGCACGAGATACTGGAAGTTGGTGCGCTGGTCGTTCTTGGCGTCCATACGGGCCTTCTCGCGGATGGCGACGGCCTGCTGATAGAGTTCGGGGTCGCTCTTCGCATTGGCCAGGAAATGTTCGAGCAGGGCCAATGCATCGGCCATATTCTCGCTCAGGCCGCTCAGCGTGACGTCGATGTGGCGCGTGCCTACGCTGATGTTGTAGCTGCATGCCAGCTTGTAGAACTGCTGCTGGAGCTGCTCGGCCGTGAGGGAGTCGGTGCCCAGAAATTCGAGATAGTCGGCGGCGTCGCTGTAGCGGCGGTCCACGTCGGTGCCGAATTCATAGTGGAAGGCGAGCGTGAAGCGGCCGTTCAGCGTGTTCTGCACGTAGATGTAGGGCAGGGGCTGCTGGCCGAAGGTGAGGTCGCGCTTGAAATCGACGAAGCGTGGCTCGATGGGCTTCACCTCGCTGGCCTGAACCTCCTTGACGAAGTCGCTCATGAGGTCTCGGTTGGTCGGAATCGGGGTGATGGCCGGCTTGTCGATTTTCTTCTGGGTCTCGTCGGTGCCCTGACGCTTGAAGATGGTCACGTAGTTGTTGCCGAAATGGGCATTGGCAAAGGCCATAATCTCCTCTTTTGAGATGCCTTCGATGCGTTCCAGGGTCTTGACCTGCTGCTCCCACGGCTTCTCCTGGATGAAGGCATCGACGTACATGTCGGCGCGAGCCCGGTTGCTCTCCAGGGCGTTGTAGTAGTGCAGTTTCATGTTGTTCTTGACCGATGGCAGCAGGTCGTCGCTGAACTCGCCGCTCTTGAGTTTTTCGATTTCGGCCAATAGGATTTCGCGGGCCTCCTCGAGCGACTGTCCCTCACGCGGATAGCCGGCCAGGATGAAGGCCGAGTGGTCGCGCATCTTGAGGGTGCCGCCCCATGAGCCCAGCATCTTCATCTGCTGGTTGATGTCGAGGTCCAAGAGACCGGCTGTGCCATTGGACAACATCTGCTCGATGACGTCCAGCGTGTCGCTCTGGAGCGACGATGCCTTGTCGAAGCGGTAGCCCAGCCAGAGGTGTTCGGCTTCGAGGCCGATGACCGAGGTGTCGCTGGGTGCCGTCAGTGCGGGCAGTGCGTCGAATGTGGGCTGCTCCACGTTGTCGCCCGGTTGCCATTGGCCGAAATATTTTTCAATCGTCGCGATGGTCTCGTCGGGGTTCAGGTCGCCGGCCATACAGATGGCCACGTTGTTCGGGCGGTACCACTTGTTGAAATAGGCCTTGATGTTCGTGATTGAGGGGTTCTTCAGGTGTTCCTGCGTGCCGATGGTGGTCTGCGTGCCGTAGGGGTGGTTCGGGAAGAGCTTGGCCAATAGCGCCGTGTAGGTCTTGTTGCCGTCTTTGGCCAATCCGATGTTGTACTCCTCATAGACGGCCTCCAGCTCGGTGTGGAAACCGCGGATGGTCATGTTCTGGAAGCGGTCGGCCTGGATTTTGGCCCAGTTCTCGACCTCGTTGGCGGGGATGTCCTCGACGTAGCAGGTCACATCGTTCGACGTGTAGGCGTTGGTGCCCTCGGCGCCGATGGCGGCCATCAGCTTGTCATATTCGTTCGGGATGAAATACTGTGCGGCCACCTGGCTCACGCTGTCAATCCCGTGGTAGGCCTGACGGCGCGCGTCGGCATCGGTCAGCTGGCGGTACTGTTCGTAGCGTTGCTCGATGTCGGCCAATAGCGGTGCTTCGGCTGCGGGGTCGGTCACGCCGAACTTGTCGGTGCCCTTGAACATCAGATGCTCCAGATAGTGGGCCAGGCCGGTCGTCTCGGCGGGATCGTTCTTCGAGCCGGTGCGCACGGCGATGAAGGTCTGGATGCGCGGCTCCTCCTTGTTGACCGAGAGATAGACCTTCAGGCCGTTCTCCAGGGTGTAGATGCGCGTCTGCGAAGGGTCGCCCTTGACCTCTTCATACTGGCGCTGGCCACTGCATCCGGCCAGGAGCATGGCACTGAGTGCCAACAGAATAGATTTTTTCATAATACTTTTTGGTTTGTTAGTTTGAGTTTTTTTGGTGCCAAGTGTAAGCGGGCCGATAGACGAAGGCCATTGGCCAGAAAAAGAAACACTTATTCCCTTTTCCGGCGACAAATTTAGTCATTTTTTGGCCAATGTGCCACGTCCATTCTCATTTTGTGTCCGGATTACGCCATAAAAGTGCATATTCTACCATATTTATGCAGCCTTTTGCCAATGCCGCATGGCAAAACGGGGGCGTAACACCAATTCCGCCGTCAGCCCGTGAAAGAGTTGACGGCGGAATTGCGTTCGAAATTCATTGGCCGAAACCAAAAAATGCTTCACCCGTTCGCGTAGCTGTGCATTCCGCCCAACAGGAAGTTCACGCCGAAGTAGGTCATCAGCACGGTGAGGAAGGCGATGACCATGAAGGCGTGGAAGAACCGTGGCCGACGGAACTGCGGCAGACTCTGGCTGTGGAGCGCGAAACTGTAGAACAGCAGCGTGATGAGCGCCCAGACCTCCTTCGGGTCCCAGCCCCAGTAGCGTCCCCACGAGACATTGGCCCAGATGGCTCCGATGAAGATGCCGCCCGCCATGCAGAAGAGCGCCGGATAGAGCAACACGCGCGAAATGTCCTGCAACTGGACCAGCTTCGCCTCGTCGCGCACGAAGAGCGAGGTCAGACCGTTCAGGAAGGTGAAGGCCAACAGCGCATAGGCCACCATGATGATGCAGACGTGGCTCGACAGCAGCGGCGACGAGAGCACCGGCATGAGCGGCGTGATCTGCGGGTTGGACTGCCCCATCATCGAGACGAGCAGCGTCAGCCCCGACAGCAGGTAGCCGAACGGCATGATGAGCACGAAGCGGCGTTGCAGGGCCAATGTGAACGACATCACGACGACGGCAAGGAACTGCATCGTCTCGTGGCCGTTGGTGAGCGGCAGATGGCCGGAGACGTACCATCGGACACCCAGAAAAACAATCTGGTAGATCAAGGCCAATGCCATGACCGCATTGACCGCAACGACCGACCATCGGGGCAGGCGGCGACCCTTCAGCCAGAAACGGAGGTAGAAGGCGAACAGCACGATGCCGAGTGTGGCGAAGGCCATGGCCAACGGTCGCGTAGCGTTGCACGAATTGTAGAGCTTCTCGGCGCGGAAATGGGCATCAGACGGCAGCACATCGGCCGCCTGCTCCACCTGGAACTTGCGGATCTTGCCCACGGTGTAACTCATCTTGTCGTACTGCTGCATGACGGCGAGCTCGGCCACGTAGTTCATCGACTTCTTGACGAAATACCACGACGGCTCGTCCATGTCGAGCGGCAGGTTGTCCGACTGGCTGAACCACGTGAGCGACGTCGTCGAGGTCGTGTCGTTGGCCGATGCCCCACGATAGGGATAGATGCGCATGAAGCGGCCGGCATGGAGCATCTGGATGATGGCCTGCTGTTCATCGGCCGCAGCCTTGTTCTTGGCCTTCTTGAGCGGCTGCTCCATCCATTTGGTCGGGAAGAAAAGCCAGCCGGTGAAGACCTGTTCGGCCGTGTAACCCGCGTAGCGCGGCTTGCCGTAGAGCTTGGTCGTGAAGTCGTAGGCCACGGTCTGGAGCGGACAGATGCGTCCGTTGTAGTAGGCGTAGAGGTCGCAGAATTGGTTGGCCAACGTGTCGGGCAGGACCTTCAGTCCGTCGGCCGACGGGCGCGCGTGAGCCATCGGCCATGACAACAATGCGATGACGGCCAACGCCTGGAGCCGGCGCAGCGCCTGACGGAAACCCTCGCGCGGATGGATGAGCAGGATGATCATCGAGAGGAAGAGCAGGCCGTAGCCGACATAGGTCACGCCGATGCCCCACGGGTCGTAGGCCACAGCGAGCGTCGTGCCCTGCAGGTCGGGGTCGTAGGCCGCCTGATAGAAGCGGTAGCCCTGATGTCGGCCGATGTTGTTCATCGAAATCTGGCACTCGGTCTCGGCGGCCGACGGGTCAGTGATGCCGATGCGCGAGACGTAGTCCATCGGGGTCGATGTGCCGGGGTAGTTGGCCACCTCGAAACTCATCAGCCGCACGGTGAACGGAAAGTCGGCTACGCGACCTCCATCGGCCAGGAACGCCGACACGCCGGGCTGATCCATGCGCAGATGCAGTTCGCCCTGCCGCCCCCACACGTGGGTGATGAGCGCGCCGGCCAGGATGATGACCAGCGAGACGTGCAGCAGGAGCAGGAACGGCCGATGCAGCATCCGACGTGCAAAGACGTAGGCCAAGCCCGATGCCGCCAACAGCGCCCACAAGGCGGCGAACCACCACGAGCCATAGATTCCGGTGGCCGAACCGGTCATTTTTTCAACGAACGTTGCCGCCACCATCACGACGATGACGACGGCAAGCATAGAGAAAGTTGTGTATTTGAGTTGTTTCATAAAAATCAGACCCTAACCCCAACCCTTCCCCGTTAGATAGGGGAAGGGAGTGATCGGATGAAATCATTTGACTGGTAAAACGAAAAATTCCGTTGTTTATTTTATGGCCGATGTTTTTGGCCGATGGAGCAAACCACACCCCTCCCCCCGGTGAGGTCGGGAGGGGGGCAGTGTGGTCATCAGATTGCATCGACGAACTTGACGACAGCTTCGCGCTCCTCCTTGGTCAGTTCGCGGAACTTCTCGACAGCCGAGCGTGCGTCCGATTCGGCAGCACCGTGCCACATGATGGCTTCGAGCGTATTGCGGGCGCGGCAGTCGTGCATACGGTCTTCGCAGCCCTCGGTCAACTTGCAGAGGCCGCGACCCCACAGCGGAGTGGTACGGCACCAGCCTGTGCGGATATCATTGACCATAAAGAGCTTATGCGGCACAAAGTCTGTGTAGGGCCAAATCTTCTGGTGCGGATAGCGTGGCATCTGGTCGTCGCTGGTGAAGAAGTTGTTCGGGTCCTGGATGTGGTCTTCACCCGTGGTCCATGATGGCCGATGGCACTGCGCACAGCCGATGGAGCGGAACAGGTCGTGGCCCAGCTGCACGTCGGGATCGTCGAGGTCGCGGGCGGCAGGAACGGCGAGGCCACGGTGCCAGACCATGAAGTCGGTGTAGTGGGCATCGTCCATCTCGACATCGAGTTCGGTCGAGGTCAGGTAGTTCCAGATGTTCTGTGCGACATCTTCTGTGTGCCACGTCGGATGATTGTGGTCGGGGTCAATCTGCTCAATCCATGCGGGGAAGGCTGCCTGCACGTCGGCATCGGCCATCGACTGCTGTGCGTAGAACTTTCCGGCGAGGTCGAGGTAGTGATAGCGGCGGTCGCTGCGGGTCACGTTGGTGATGTTCCAGATGGCATTGGCACCGGCAGCGTCCAGAATCGGGCCGCGCGACATGGCGTAGGTGTAGCGGCGCACGTACTTTGTGCCGTCGCCCTGACGTGAGTTGCTGTAGTACGATTTCCATTGGCCATTCTCAAACCAGTCGGTGCGGAAGTTCTTGATGTAGCCCTTGTTGTAGGCGTTCTCCTCCTTGACCCACTGTGCCGTAATCGAGTCGTCGGGGATGGCATCGGTCAGGCCGGTTCCATAGACGCCGATGGTCGATTCGAGCTTCACGCCGACCTCGTCAACGCCCACTTCGACATATTCGCCGTTGCGCATGGCCATGAGAGGCGCGTAGTAGGCCGAACGTGGAATGTTGACCTCGGGATAGATGAGCGAATAGGTCTCGCCGTCGGGGAAAGTGTTGCCCCAGTCGTCGGTGTAGTCGAGCCAGTCGATGGTGATCTGCTTCTCGTCGATAGGAGCCTTGAATGGACCATAGGCCAACGTCTGCGGCATTCCGGCCACCGAGTAGATGTAGTTTTCGGTCTGCTTGTCGTAGATGACCAGCAGGTAGCCGTTGCCGTGCTGCGTGCCGCTGTAGGATGTCTGACGCTTGCCGTGGCCATAGCCCGGATGGCAGTAGAGGCAGCCCGGACGGACGGCTACAGGGCCCAGACCGCAGAATGCGCCGTCGGTGTTGGTGTTGAAGTTCTTCTCAAACAGGTATTCGCCCAGCTTGAACGACTGCGAGAACTTCTCTTCGCAGGCCGGTGTGGGTTGCTCGAAGGCGTTGGCCGATGCATTGAACGACGTGCCCAGTTCGCCGCCGGCATACCATTCTGACTCGTCGAACGATTCGGACTTGTAGGTGTTTTCGACCTCGTTCTTTTCGTCATCTTCGCAGGCGGTGACAAGGACAGCTGCGGCCATCATCAGGCCCATGATTTTCATTGTCTTCATAATAGTTGTACTTTTTTCAACGGCAAAGCCAGACGGCCGCAAAACGGGTCGTCTGGTTGCCATAAGTTGGTTATTGTTATTCGGTTACGCGATTTTTTATTCGCCAATGGCATTCTTCAAGTCGTCGAGTGTCGAGTCGAGAGCCTCAAGAGCCTCGATGGCAAGGCCGACCTTGGCATCCTTGTAGTTCTGGACGAATGGCTTTGGCATATTGTCGATGGCCAACAGGGCAGCCTCAAGTGCGGCAGTGACCTTGGCAGTTTCGGTTGGAGCCGAAACCAGTGAATAGGTGATGAGCGAGCCGACGGCCGGAGCGGTGATGCCGGTGTTGTTGTCCGATGGAGTCAGGCCATAGAGCGAGTTCTTGACCGACATGATGTTGTCGTAGAAGTCGGTGATTGAGTTGTATGCGTGTGGCGACTCGATGTAGTTCTCATCCTCGCCCGTGTATGGAGCACCGATCTTGCTGTGGGCAACCTCGTCGATGATGTCCTGGCAGCCCTCGATGATCTGCACGGTAGCGGCGGTGACGGTCTTCCAGCGTGAGCCGGCGAAGCCAGCATCCTCGAACTCGTCGCCGAAGTCATCGGCCTCAAACTCAGCCTCTTCAAGCAGAGCCTCCTGAGCATCTGTCAGGTCGCCGTCCCAAGCTTCAACCAGCTTGCAGGCATTCAGATAGAGATCCTCGGCAGCAGCCTTTGCAAACCAAGCCTCGTCGTCGCTGAGTTCGCTGCGAACTGCGCCATTGCGGAACAACAGATACTCGACAGCATGGAAACCGGTCAAGCTCTGGCCGGTGGCGATGGCCTCTTCAAGGATGGCGGCATCGGCCTCGCTGGTAGCAGGATTGTACTTTGACATATAGTTCTCGAACGAAGCGGCATCGAATGGCCATGTGTCGATGTGTGGGTCAATGCCGTAGGTCGATGCAGCACCGAACAGGAATGCCTCCGACCACTCCCAATACTTGCGGGCCTCCTTCCATGAAGCAGCAGCGGCGGCGTAGTCCTTGGCCTCAATGTTGCTAATCATCTTGCCGGTAGCTGCAACCAGACCTTCATAAGTTGGCTGAAGCGTATTTTCGACAAAGTTTTTGTTCACGACCTGAAGGGTCTTCTCCTTGGCCGAGAGTTCGTCGTCGTTGTCGTCATCGTCACATGAAGTGACCGACATTGCTACAGTGGCCATCATTGCCACGGTGAGCATGTTCTTCCAATTCATTTTCATTGTTGTTTGATTTTTGTTTAAGTTGTTATTTCGGTTTTCTTATTTACAGTTTTGAAACAGAGTAAAATCGGCCGATGTGCTTGACGGACTTTTTCTATTGTCCCTTTCACTCCTGAGACGCGGCACGCCACGTCTCTACACTCCCCTTTTCAGCCTTTATTTATTTGAACCATCCGCAGTAGGTCACGCCGATGCTCACGCTTGGCTCGTCGTTGTATTCCAGCGGATAGGTGTTGCCGTTCGACGAAGTGTAGGTCAGACCCGTCTCCTTGAAGAAGCGGTCGGAGAACTCGGCCTTGACAACGACCTCCTTCACGGGCATATAGTTGAGGCCGATGGCCATGCGGTTCTTTTCGCACCAGCCGTAGGCGCTCTTCTGCGTGCTCTTCTGCATCGAGTTGTAGTATTCATATCGGCCGAAGACATACAGTTTCTGCTCGTCGGCGGTCAACTTGTCGCTGAAGGCAAACACATTGTAGCCCGTCTCAATCGCGTAGCACATGGCATCGCTTGCCACAGGCTGATGCTTCGACGGCGAACCGTCCTGACCCGAATGTGTCGGATATGCCTTGTTGAACTTCGTGATGAGCGAGGCATCGTCCAAGTGCGCCCAGTCGAAGTTGCCGCGCATGGTGAAGTTCTGGCTCTTGTACTGGAAGTCGAATGCGCCGATGGTCAACGTGCCCTTTACGTCCTTGTAGGTGCCGGAGCCGATTGAGCGCAGCGTGTTCTTGAACGTGTTGCCGCGGTAGCCGCTCGCACTGAGTCGCAGGTTCTTCACGCCAAAATAATCGACACGGACCGAACCGGCATAGACATTGGCAATCTTGAATTCGTAGCTCGATGTCGCGCCGTAGTGGACGAAGCACTCCGAGCCGAAACGCTCCGAATCCAAGCCCGACAGGAACTGCGCCTCATATCGCCAGTTCTGCGTGCGGCCCCACACCGAAACGCCTGTCTGGTGCCACGTGTTGGGCAACAGCGTAGCCTCACCCTCGGGACGATAGACGGTGAAGAATTCGTTTGGCATGTGATATTGATTGGCCGCACCCACAGGCACGATGATTTCGCCTGCGCGGATGTTCAGTTTGCGGCCGAATGACTTCTGAATCCAGAACTGCTCCAGAGCCACCTCGCCGCCCTTTTCGGTCTCGGCCTCATATTCGCCGCTCTCGTCGGCATCCATCTCGACGGCCGATTCGGTGCCGCCGTGTTCAAATTCGATTTCGGTACCCATCGTCCAACCCTTGCCGAAGTCGTAGCCGAGGTTGATGACAACGTGCGGCAGGTCGAAACGGCCGTGGCTGTCGTCGTCCTTGTGCTCATACGGACGGGTGTACCTATATATGTTATCGCTGTAGAAATTGCGGGTCATCACAGCCTCGCCATATCCACCGATGGAGAGGCGGCTGAATACGCGTTCTGTTTGGTTTTTGGCCGATGTTTTTGCCTCGTTTCCAGCCTGTTCTGCGTTCTGTCCAGCCATTGCATTGGCCGAAACCAACATCGCAATTGCGGCTGCTCCAATACCTTTATTCAGATTGTTCATAACCATATTATGTGATACACAATAGTAAGTATTTGCTTGATTTTTGCGCCGCAAAGGTAGTGCTTTTAACACTCTTTCACAATACTCATTTTTAGGTAAAGGTTATGGCCGATGCCGTTTCTTCAATGCCTTTTTCAGCGGCTCATGGCCCAGTTTTCTCCTATAAAAATAAAAAAAGGAAGCCCCATGTAGGGACTTCCTCGGTACGGATAGTGGGACTCGAACCCACACGCCTCACGGCACCAGATCCTAAGTCTGGCTTGTCTACCAATTTCAACATATCCGCATGTCGATTTCGGTTATGACGGGCGCAAAGATACGCAATTTTTCCGAATTAACCGCGAGAATCAGGGAAATAATTTTGTGGCCGATGAAAATTTCGCGCGACCATGCCATTGGCCGACAATATCACGCGCCCCCGTTCATTCAAAAAAGAAGAGGAGCGAGATGCTCTTGTTCCGCGCCTGCGAGAGGGCCTTGGTGTAGGGGAGCAGTGTCTCGTCCTTCAGCCCCTTGCGCTTGTGGTCGATCATGTCGAGCAGGCCGATGTTGAAGCGCACCTCCGGGCAGAACTTGAAGAACGGCAGGTAGTTGTCGCAGCCCAGCGCCACGTGCAGCCCCAGGTCGAAGCGCTGGAAGACGATGGGCTGCTCCTTCTCGTGCGCGAGGTCGAAGTCCATCTGCGCGCCCAGCAGCATGTAGGGGCGGTAGTTGTTCAGCCGGTGGGTGGCGACCTTCAGGCTGAAGGGCACCGAGAGGTAGTTCGACTTGAGCGTCTGGATGCGTTTTTCGGCCGATGTGACATTGCGGAACGTCACGTCGCGCGACATGAAGTGCAGCGTGGGCGAACAGCGGAGGTTCAGGTTCTCGGTCAAGGCAACATCGCCCATCAGGCCGACGCAGAAGGCCGGGTTCATGCCGGTACACTCGGCCGTCCAGTCGTTCACGCCGCTGTGCTGGAAGATGACATCGGCCACATCAATGCCCAGCAGAAACCCGTAGTGGACGCGCCTCTGGTCAATGTATGGGATGTTCTTCAATGCCTGTCGCTGGGCCAGCAACGGGACGGAGGCTGCAAGAGCCGCGAGCAGGAACAGGATTCTTTTCATTGTGTGGGGAGTTTTGGCCGATGCCGTTGCGTTGGCCATCAATGTATAACTCTTGGATTTAACGCATTGGCCGCGCAAATATTGTATAAATGCGGAGGGAAAAAACATTGGCCAATGATTTTTCTCCCCGAAATTTTGCTTTTCCTGCGAAAATCCGTAACTTTGCGCCCATGATTGAAAAAGTTATCCTGCTGGAACAGGCCGATCCTGTGATTTTCTATGGCGTGAACAACAGCAACATCCTGCTGCTCAAGACGCTCTACCCGAAACTCCGTTTTGCTGCCCGTGGCCGCGCCATCAAGGTGTACGGCGACGAGGCCGACATCGCGATGTTCGAGACCTTCGTGGACAAGCTGATGCGCTATTGTGCCGACTACAACAAGCTGAACGAGGAGGTCATCCTCGACTTCTGGAACGGCGAGGGCCCGGTCGAGAAGAAGCAGGATTCGCTCATCATCTACGGCGTGAACGGAAAGCCCATCACGGCGCGCACGGAGAACCAGAAGGCGTTGGCCGATGCCTTCCGTACGAACGACCTCTGTTTTGCCCTCGGCCCTGCCGGTTCGGGCAAGACCTATGTGGCTATCGCATTGGCCGTAAAAGCACTGAAGAACAAGGAAATACGGAAAATTATCCTGTCGCGCCCAGCTGTCGAAGCCGGCGAAAAACTGGGATTCCTGCCCGGCGAGATGAAGGACAAGCTCGACCCCTATCTGCAACCGCTCTACGATGCGCTCGAAGACATGATTCCGGCCGCCAAACTGAAGGAACTGATGGAGACCAATGTGATTCAGATTGCGCCATTGGCCTACATGCGCGGCCGTACGCTGAGCGATGCCGTCATCATCCTCGACGAGGCGCAGAACACCACCGGCCCGCAGATTAAGATGTTCCTGACGCGACTGGGCCTCGGTGCCCGCATGATCGTGACGGGCGACATGAGCCAGATTGACCTGCCGCAGAACGTGCAGTCGGGCCTGGTGCAGGCACAACGCATCCTGCGCGACATCCCGGGCATCGCCACCATCGAGTTCGACAAGCGCGACATCGTGCGCCACCGGCTCGTCCAGAAGATTGTCGAGGCCTACGACCGTCATGAAAAGGCATTGGCCGAAAAGCGGAAGGCCGCCCGTATGCAGGTTGTGGCCGATGGTCCTGCGGCGGAATGACATTGGCCAAGATGATATTTTGCAATTCGTGATTTGTAATTCGTATTTCAAGCGCAACGGCATGACCGATTTTCGACAGCGAATCTTGGCCATGTCGCTTTTTTTGTCTAACTTTGCCGCGCATTTTAAACGTACAACACCTGAATAGGTTATGAAACTTGGTTTTGATAACGAAAAGTATCTCCGTATCCAGTCTGAACACATCAAGGAGCGTATTGCCCAATTCGACGGCAAGCTTTACATGGAGTTGGGTGGCAAACTCTTCGATGACCACCACGCCAGCCGCGTCCTGCCCGGATTCCAGCCCGACAGCAAGTTGCGTATGCTGGCCCAGTTGCGCGACAGCATCGAGATTGTGATTGTGGTCTCGGCCAATGACATTGAAAAGAACAAGGTGCGCGCCGACCTCGGCATCACCTACGACGAGGACGTGCTCCGCCTGCGTGACGAGTTCATGAAGCGCAACTTCATGGTGGGCAGTGTCGTCATCACCCACTACAACGGCCAGCAGGCCGCCGACCAGTTCCGCCACCGTCTGGAGCGCATGGGCATCAAGTCCTATATCCATTATCCCATCGATGGTTATCCGCACAACGTCGATCTGATTGCATCGGACAACGGCTTCGGCAAGAATGACTACGTCGAGACCTCCCGCGAGCTGGTCATCGTCACCGCCCCGGGCCCCGGCAGCGGCAAGATGGCAACCTGTCTCTCTCAGCTCTACAACGAGAACAAGCGCGGCGTGCGTGCCGGTTATGCCAAGTTCGAGACCTTCCCCGTGTGGAACCTCCCGCTCAAGCATCCGGTCAATATCGCCTACGAGGCAGCCACGGCCGACCTCAACGACGTCAACATGATTGACCCGTTCCACCTGGAGGCCTACGGCAAGACCGCCATCAACTACAACCGTGACATCGAGATTTTCCCCGTCCTGAACGCCCTGTTCGAGGGAATCTATGGCGAGAATCCCTACAAGTCGCCTACCGACATGGGCGTCAACATGATTGGCTTCTGCATCAGCGACGACGAGGTCTGCTGCCAGGCATCAAAGGACGAAATCATCCGCCGCTTCTACGATGCAACGAACAAGATGGCCGATGGTGCTGACAACGAGAATGAGGTCTCGAAGATTCGTCTCCTCTTCAATCAGGCCAAGATTTCGACCGCCTTCCGTCGTGTCACTACGGCTGCCTACGAGAAGAAGATCGAGAGCGGACACACATCGGCCGCCATCGAACTGGAAGACGGCACCATCATCACGGCCAAGTCGTCACCGCTCCTGGGCTGCTCGGCCGCACTGCTCATCAATGCCACCAAGCATCTCGCCGGCATCGACCACGAGGTGAAGCTCATCCCGCAGAGTATGATCGAGCCTATCCAGCGCACCAAGACCTCTTACCTCGGCGCCCAGAACCCGCGTCTGCACACCGATGAGGTGCTCGTCGCACTCTCGGTCCTCTCGCAGCACGACGAGAACTGCCGTCTCGCCCTCTCGCAACTGCCCGCCCTGCGCGGCTGTCAGGTCCATTCGACCGTCATGTTGAGCGAGGTGGACCGCAAGATCTTCAAGAAACTGGGCATCGGCCTCACCTGCGATCCTGTCCGGAAACAGTAAGCCGTGGGGTAGGTTAGGGGCATTGGCCAATGTCTTAATGAAACCGCCCCGTCGCACCTCCAGAGAAATCAAGAATCCTCAAATAAATTCCAAAACTATGTCAGCTTTAACTCGCACCGACTTCAACTTCAAGGGTCAGAAGTCTGTTTATCACGGCAAAGTCCGCGACGTGTACAACATCAACGACGACCTGATGGTCATGGTCGCCACCGACCGCATCTCGGCCTTCGATGTGATTCTGCCCAAGGGAATCCCCTTCAAGGGTCAGGTCCTGAATCAGATTGCGGCCAATTTCCTGGATGCCACAAGCGACATCGTCCCCAACTGGAAACTCGCCACGCCCGACCCGATGGTCACCGTCGGCCTCAAGGCTGAAGGTTTCCGCGTCGAGATGATCATCCGTGGCTACCTGACCGGCTCGGCATGGCGCGAGTACAAGGCCGGCTGCCGTGAACTGTGCGGCGTGAAGCTGCCAGAAGGCATGAAGGAGAACCAGAAGTTCCCGACCCCAATCATCACCCCGACCACCAAGGCCGATGAGGGTCACGACGAGAACATCTCGAAGGAGGAAATCATCGCCCAGGGCCTCGTCAGCAAGGAGGACTACGAGCAGATGGAGAAATACACCTACGCCCTGTTCCAGCGTGGCACCGAAATCGCTGCCCAGAAGGGCCTGATTCTGGTCGATACCAAATACGAGTTCGGCAAGCGCGACGGCAAGGTCATCCTCATCGACGAAATCCACACGCCCGATTCAAGCCGCTACTTCTACGCTGAAGGCTACGAAGAGAAGTTCGCCAAGGGTGAGCCGCAGAAGCAGCTCTCGAAGGAGTTCGTCCGCCAGTGGCTCATCGAACATAACTTCATGAACCAGCCCGGTCAGGTCATGCCCGAAATCACCGACGAGTATGCCCAGAGCGTCAGCGACCGCTACATCGAGCTCTACGAGCACATCGTCGGCCAGAAGTTCGTCAAGGCTGCCGACAATGCCGACATCGCTGCCCGCATCGAGAAGAACGTGAGCGAATACTTGGCCAATGTCAAGTGAAGCGGCGGTAATTTGTAATTTGTAATCTGTAATTGTTTTGAAGCACTGTATCATAGCCGACCTCCACGTCGTCATCGACTCCGATGACAAGCCTTTGTTGGACGTTCTGGCTCCACGATATGCACCATTCTGTCACCGGGCCTCGGATTGCGCCGAGGTGCCGGTGCTTTTTGCTCTGCATCATGTGGAGAGGTTCGAGCCATTGGCCAATGCCGTTCAAATCGCCGATTTTGAATGTCAGGAGACGTGGTGCATCTACTCCGAGACGGCCGATGCCGTCCAGATTACGTTGCAGGACATGGATACGCGTCAGGATATCGCCCAGATGCAGTGCGATGCGGCCTATCATGATGCAAAGTGCTGGTTGTCAGGCGATGTCGCAATTCGCGAATATTGCTACAACAACTTCATGATGATGCTCTTCGCCTTTGCTGCGATGAACCGGCAGACGTTGCTCTTCCACGCCTCGGTCATTGCGCGCGAGGGGAAGGCCTATCTTTTTTTGGCCAAGAGCGGTACCGGCAAGAGCACGCACAGCACCCTCTGGCTCAAGCACGTCCCGGGCTGCCAGCTGGTCAACGACGACAATCCCGTGGTCGGCGTGCGCGACGGCAAGGTCATCGTCTATGGTTCGCCGTGGAGCGGCAAGACGCACTGTTACCGCAACGTCAGCTTCGAGGTGGGAGGCTTCGTGCGCATCAACCGCGCTCCCGAATGTAGCATCCAGCGCCAGTCGCCCGTGTCGGCCTTCGCTCTGCTGCTGCCGTCGTGCAGTGGCGTGAAGTGGGTGAAGCCGCTCTACAGGGCGCAGTGCGACGCGATTACCGCCATCGTTGGCCGCACCCCCATCTATGAACTCTATTGCACGCCCTACCGTGAGGCCGCCATGGTGTGCAGCCGTGGCGTCGGTGCGTGGGACGGTGTCTCCCAGGGTGAGGGCTTTGCCGTGAATGAACACAGCCGCAAGCCCGCCGGCGTGAAACTGCCTGAAGAAAATTGAATTTTTTGGGGCCAATGGGATTTCCCGGCCCGACTGTATTGACCTTTGACCCATGATGCAGCAGACTATCCAAGTGCCCAACCGCATTTTCCTCGAAGAGGTGCGCCGCCAGTTGCAGGCGGGCCACACGGCGACTTTCCGCGTGCGTGGCTGGTCGATGCGTCCTTTTCTGGAGCATGGCCGCGACAAGGTGCTGCTCGTCTCGCCGAAACGCCGGGCGGTCAGCGTGGGCTGTGTGGCTCTGGTTTTGGCCGATGATGGCCGCTACGTGCTCCACCGGGTCATCGCCATCGACGGCGCGGGTAACTGCACGCTGTGGGGCGACGGCAACGTCATTGGCCGCGAAACCTGCACTCCGGAAAATGTGATTGGTGTGGCCGATGGATTCTACATCGGGCGAAAAGAGAGATTCTTCCGCGTCGATGGCCGCGTTTGGCGGTGCTACAGCTGGCTGTGGATGCACGTGACGGCCGTGCGGCGCTACCTTCTGTTGGCTTATCGCATTGGCCATAAACTTATTAAATAGAAAAACTATGAAACTGAAATCTGGATTTGCTTTGCGCGACATTTGCGGCGAAAAGGTGCTCGTGGCTGAGGGTCTCGAGAACATCGACTTCAGCAAGATTGTCAACCTCAACGAGACAGCGGCCTACCTGTGGGAGAAACTCGACGGACGTGACGCTTTCACGGTCGAAGATATGGTCACGCTGCTCTGCGACGAATATGACGTGACGGCCGATGTGGCCCGCCGCGACTGCGAGGATTTGGCCGACCGTTGGATTGAGGCGGGATTGGCCGTAAAATAAAAAATCTCTTTTTGGCCGATGGAGCTGCGCCACTATCTCCGTACATTCCGATGGTTGGTTTCGATAGCCGATGGTTATCGCGCCAGCATCGTGCTCTGTACCGTGCTCGGCCTGCTCAACATCTGCTTCGGATGGTGTTTCGTCTGGGTGTGCAAGTGGGCGGTCGATGTCGCATCGCACGCGGCCGATGGCAATCTGTACCACATCCTGCTGCTGCTGCCGTGCATCATGGTGTGTGAACTGTCGTCGATGGCTCTGTCGTCGTGGATCAGCCAGGTGCGCAACGTGAAGTTGGACAACCGCTTGAAGCAGAACGTCTTCCGCCACCTGATTGACAGCGAGTGGCGCGGCATCGAGAAATATCACACGGGCGATGTCGTGAACCGCATCGAGGGCGACGTTTCGAGTGTCGTCGGTTTTGCGACCGATACGCTGCCCGGCATCTTCGTCCTGGTCTTCCAGCTGGTCGGCTCGTTTCTGATGTTGTTGTGGCTCGACTCGACATTGGCCTGGATCGTCCTCTGCATCAGCCCGATATTCCTGTTGCTTGCACGCATTTACATCCGCCGGATGCACAAAATCACGCGCGACATCCGCGACAGTGACAGCGCCATCCAGAGCCAGATTCAGGAGAACCTGCAATATCGCGCCGTCATCAAGACGTTGGAACAGAGCGAAAACACCCTGGCGCGTATGTCGCGTCTGATGGACATCCTCACGGGGCAGGTGCGCCAGCGCGCGCGGCTTTCGATTGCTACGCGACTTTGCATGAGCGGCGGCTTCGGGCTCGGCTATTTCCTCACGTTCGGCTGGGGCGTGATTCAGATCTGGCAGGGCGTCATCGGCTACGGCACAATGGTCGCCTTCCTGCAACTATCGGGTCGTGTGCAACGTCCCATCGCCGATTTGAGCAAGGAGGTTCCTGTTTTTGTCCGATGCTTCACCGCCGCCGAACGCCTGATGGAGCTGATGGACCTGCCGCAGGAGGAGTGCGACCCGCAACCGCTTCTTCCGATGTCCGGCATCGGCATCCGTTTGAACGACGTTTCATTCCGTTACGAGGCCGATGGTCGTCCCCAGCGGCTCATCTTCGAGCATTTTTCGGCCGATTTCAAGCCGGATTCGTCGGTCGCCATCCTCGGCGAGACCGGCGTGGGCAAGACTACGCTGATTCGTCTGCTCTTGGCACTTGTGCGCCCCGACGGTGGCCACATCGAGCTATATTCATCGGCCGATGCCCAGCCGCTCACTGCCTTCAGTCGTCGTTATTTCTCGTATGTGCCGCAAGGAAACACCCTGCTCAGCGGCACCATCCGCAGCAACCTTCAGATGGGCAGCATCGATGCCGACGAGGCGGCAATGCTCAAAGCCCTGCACTTGGCTTCGGCCGACTTCGTCAGCGAACTTCCGAACGGACTTGACACCGTCTGCGGCGAACGTGGCGGCGGTCTTTCCGAGGGACAGGCACAGCGCATCGCCATCGCCCGAGCCTTGTTGCGCGATGCTCCGATTCTCCTGCTCGACGAAGCGACATCGGCCCTCGACCCCGAAACCGAGCAGCGCGTGTTGGACAATCTGTTGGCCGATGACAGCCGTCGCCTCCTCATCCTCATCACCCATCGTCCCGCTGCGGCCGAGCGCTGCCATCAGGTGCTCCGTCTGGGCTGATGGAAAATCGTAATTCGTAATTTGTAATTCGTAATTTGTAATTCGTAATTTGTAATTTGTACCAACACAATATGAGTCGTAAAAACAAGAAGAAACCGTTGCTGGAGAATGTCGAAATCACGGCCTATGCCGCCGAAGGCAAGTCGCTGGCGCGCGTGAACGATAAGGTCGTCTTTGTGCCGTTTGCCGCCGTGGGCGACGTGGTCGATATCCAGGTGCGCAAGTCGCGTAGTTCGTATGCCGAGGGCACCATCGAGCGCATCGTCAAGCCGTCGCCCGTCCGCATCGAACCGATGTGCGAGCATTTCGGCGTGTGTGGCGGCTGCAAGTGGCAGCATATTCCCTACGAAGAGCAGCTCAAGTTCAAGCAGCAGCAGGTGGTCGATGCCCTGACCCGCATCGGCAAGGTCCAGTTGCCCGAGTGTTCGCCCATCGACGGGTCGAAGGAGACGAAATTCTATCGTAACAAGTTGGAATTCACCTTCTCGTGCAAGCGTTGGCTCACATTCGAGGAGGTTGCGGCCAATGTCAAGTACGACGACATGAACGCCCTCGGCTTCCACATCCCCGACTGCTTCGACAAGGTGCTCGACATCCGCAAGTGCTGGCTTCAGGACGACATCTCCAATCAGATCCGCCTCGATATCCGCGAGTTTGCCATCGGCCATAACCTGCCATTCTACGACCTGCGCAATCAGGTCGGCCTGCTCCGCAACATGGTAGTACGTACCGCATCGACCGGCGAACTGATGCTCATCGTCATCTTCGGCGAAGATAATAAGGACGGCATCGCGCTCGTACTCAACCATTTGAAGGAGAAATTCCCGCAGATTACGTCGCTCATGTACGTCGTCAACACCAAGTGCAACGATGCGTGGAGCGACCTGCCGTGCCTCTGCTGGTCGGGCAAGGACCACATCTATGAGGAGATGGAGGGTCTGCGATTCAAGGTCGGCCCCAAGTCATTCTACCAGACCAACAGCCGTCAGGCTTATACCCTTTATAAGTACGCGCGCGAATTTGCCGGATTGGCCCCATCGGACACAACATCGGCCGATGAAAAACCGCTCGTCTATGACCTCTACACCGGCACCGGCACCATCGCCAATTTCGTGAGCCGCAGCGCCCGTAAGGTCATCGGCATCGAATATGTGCCCGACGCCATCGAGGATGCCAAGGTCAATTCTGCGGTCAACGGCATCGAGAACACGCTCTTCTTTGCCGGCGACATGAAGGACATTTTGACCGATGCCTTTATTGCCGAGCATGGCCGTCCCGACGTCATCATCACCGACCCGCCGCGTGCCGGAATGCATGAGGATGTCATCAACGTCATCCTCAATGCCGCGCCGAAGGTCATCGTCTATGTGTCGTGCAATCCGGCCACCCAGGCGCGCGACCTCCAGCTGCTCGATGCCAAATACCGCGTCACACATATCCAGCCTGTCGATATGTTCCCCCACACCCAACACGTCGAGAACGTCGTCCGTCTGGAACTGAAATAATGAAGAATCGCCCCGCTACTGTTTCGTGTAGCGGGGCGGTTTGCGTCTTCCGCGCTTCTGTGTTTTCGGCTTTGCCAGCGAATTACGGAATAGTGACAACTATGGATTGCAAAATATCGATTGCGGTAAATTTTCTTTCATTATAGATATTCTAATTGTCAGATACGATTTCTTTTGTGTAAAAAAATGGTGTATTTTTGCGCTGTATTTCCGAAACAAGGCTGTACAACCCAAGCTCGACAAAATGTCAGCGGAAATGTAATTGACGAAGTTGATATAGACCCAAGTTTAATCATTAACGATTTTTGACGACGAGAATTCCGCCACATACCGCGAAACTCCGCCACAATATCATTTAACTGAACGACATGTTTCAAAATTACTTACAAGGGTTGACCGTACCCGACGCGTTGACCCAAAAAATAGAGAATAGCACGAAAAAAATGACCAAAACCCTTGGCCATTCCAATTATTTTATTACTCTCTCTCTCTCTCTCTCTCTCTCGGGAGCTCGCCCATAAGCCTGCCCACATCTACACGCGCGATAATATAAGACTTTCCATGCATCCGTGCAAGGAAAGCCTCTCTTTTTGTGCGTAAGCTACACCCTTTTCACATCTCTATTGTCGTTCTGAACGCCAGCGAAGAATCTCAAGATGCGGTTGAGCCAATGTAGGACGATTTCGCCTTGCTCGACAGGCATTCCCAGAATCGGACCAAATGTTTACATATAATATTATTTCTATTAACTAATTAATCATTAACTATTCTATCATTATGAACAGGAAGTTTACAACATTCTTGGCACCGTTGCCCGACGCATGGGGCGGAGCCTGGGGCGCGTCCCATGACCTTGCGCCGTCCCGTTTTTCACACCTTTCATTATCAACCGTAAAAAATCGAATCTATGAACAGTAAGTTTTTCAAAAGTCTTGCGCTGGCAGCGACGATGCTGGCGGCGTCGGGCATCTCTGCTATGGCCGATGACACTTACAACGTGAAGATGGCCGATGGTACCGCAGATGCTGAACAATGGACCATTTCGCCCAATCCCGCCACGGCTGGCCAGACCGTGACGCTGAAATACAACGGCACAAAGAAAGTCAAGAGCATCACGGCCAAAATCATTGAGGGCAATGGTGGCGGCGGCTCGACAGTAGTAGAAGCTCCCGAGGGCGCCATCCCTGGGCTGTTCTCGGTGAGCGCCGACAAGCAGGTCTATTTCGCGAAAGGCAACCTGCAGGCCACAACGACCGATTTGGGTACCAACTGGACTTGGGCTTTTGCCGAGCACCAGTGGGACTGCATCGGCAATGCTGTGGCCAACACCAAAATCAATGGCGCCGGCACGGTATCTACAAACGGTACTGTTGACCTCTTCGGCTGGGTTGGCGCATCATCTAATTCAACGGGTGGAGCGATGTACGGCATCGCCAAAACTACCAACGACTACGGCTCGGCGTTTTCCGAATCCCTGAAATCGGATTGGGGCAAAGTATTTGGCGACGACAGCCCTTGGCGGACGCCCTTAGGCGATGAGTGGACGTATCTCCTCAACACCCGTACTACCACAAGCGGCGTCCGTTATGCCAAGGCGTGTGTGAATGGTGTCAACGGATTGATAATCGTGCCCGACGGTTGGAGCCAGACAACATACGAACTGAAATCAACCAATATTGGCGAAGTCAACTACACCGTCAACGTAATAGCATTGGAGGTATGGAGCAACTTGGAATCCGCCGGTGCTGTGTTCCTTCCTGCTGCCGGCAGCCGTATCAGCGGGAACGTCACCCACGTGGGTGACTACGGCGACTATTGGTCAGCCACCGTTGCGAATAAGAACGGCGCCTACTACATGACCTTCGAATCGGATCTCCTCGACACTCACGACCCCTGCAGTCGTTACGTCGCGGGCTCCGTCCGTCTTGTCCGCGACGCTGAAAGCGGCTCGACAGCAGGCGGTTCTACCGGAGGTGGCGGCACGACGGGCGAGAAGATTCTCGACCTCGCCAAGGTGACAGATGATGTAGTTATCGAAGATGGTTACACCGTGATAGGTACGCTCGACGTGGTGAACTATCCTGTATGTGTTTCGATTGCCGACGGTGCGACCATCATATTGGACAACATATCCATTATGGGCAGGGATGATGATTATGATTACGAGTATGCAGGCCTGGAGTGTGAGGGCGATGCCACCATCATCCTGAAGGACGGCACCACGAACAACTTGCGCGGCTATTGCGATGCAGGCGGTATCTATATACAACCAGGCAAGACCTTGACCATCAAGGGTGAGACCGAAGGCACGGGCGTGCTCAACGCCAAGGGCAATGGCGGCTATGGCGCTGGCATCGGTTCTGGCGGCACGAGCTGCGGCAACATCGTGATTGAGGGCGGTGTCATCAATGCCGAGGGCGGTAGTGGCTCGCCTGGTATCGGTGCCGGCGCTCTTGGAGACTGCGGCAACATCACCATCACTGGCGGCACCATCACGGCTATCGGTCATGGCGAGGCTGCCGGTATCGGCGGCGGTGGCTGCTGGCTTCCATACGTAAGCACCCGTTGCGGCAACATCACCATCACGGATGGCGTGACCAGCGTGACTGCCACGAAGGGCGAAGATGCACCCTGCGCCATCGGCCCCTGCAAGGATGGAGGTTGCGGCACGGTGACCATCGGCGGCACTGTATATTATGATGGTTCTGGCTACGTGAACGGTGGTGACAGCTACCTCACTCAGGAGACACTCGTTTATCCTGTATATCTGCCATAAGCCATTGGCCACGGAAATGAAAAAAGTAAAAACGTAAAAAATAAACAACTATGAATAAAAGAATATTATCAATGCTCGCGCTGCCGCTCATAGCGATGAGTGGGGCATGGGCCAATGGCGCGACCGAGGGCTACCTTCCTGGCAAGTTCTCGGTGAGCGCAGACAAGCAGGTCTATTTCTCGAAAGGCAACCTGCAGGCCACCACGACCGATTTGGGTGCCAGCTGGACTTGGGCTTTTGCCGAGCACCAGTGGGACTACGTTGGCAAAGCTGCGGCCAACACCGCAATCAACGGCAACGGCACGGTATCTACAAACGGTACTGTTGACCTCTTTAGCTGGGTTGGCGCGTCGTCCACTTGGACGGGTGGGGCACAGTACGGCATCATTAATTTTCCAGGTCTTGACAACGTTAATGACTACGGCACTGGGGAGAACGAACCCCTGAAATCAGACTGGGGCAACTGCATCGGCGAAGGTTGGTACACCCTCAGCTATGCTGAGTGGAAGTACTTGTTAAATAATGCGAATGAAACCCGGGCAAACAAATATGGCATAGGTACTGTTCATGGGAAGTTAGGTCTGATAATCCTTCCTGACGGCTATGAAGCACCATCAGGAATAAGCACGACATTCGTTCCCGGTACTACTAATACAACATATTCTGATGCGGATTGGAGTGCGATGGAAGCCGCCGGTGCGGTGTTCCTTCCTGCTGCCGGCGAACAGGACATCTTTTCGGGCGTGGTCGATGTGGGTTCGGTCGGCTACTATTGGTCCTCGTCCGCTGATGGCGCGAACCTCGCCTACACCGTGTTCTTCAACTCGGGCGTACTCGACCCTGCGACCTACTCCCACCGTTACTGGGGGTTCTCCGTCCGTCTTGTTTACGAAGACCCCAACCCAAAGGTGACATGGGACGCGACGAACAAGCAGGGCACGTTCAAGATGCCTGCGGGCAATGTGGAGGTGAGCGTGGAGTATTACCAGCCGACCGAACTGGCATGGAAGCAGGGCACTGCAGCCGTTCCCGAGGGCGGCGTGAGCGCCTACAAGGGCTTCCCCACCACGTTGCCAGCATTGGCCAATCCTAACAGCCACACGGTGAGCTACACGAGCAGCAACCCCGCCGCCGCCACCATCGACGCCGACGGCAAGATTACCCTGGTTGGCGCAGGCACGACCACCATCCAGGCCACCTTCGCTGGCGATGACACCTACGAGGAAACGAGTGCCAGCTACACCCTCAACGTATTCCTGCCCGCTACCCTCACCCTCAAGTCGAGCAACGACGCGTGGGGCAAGGTATCGGTCGATGGCTTGGCACAGGATGGCGTGCTGACCACCATCCAGCCTAAGGTCGGCGCTGCCACTACCGACGTGGTGTACAGCGTGCCCGATCGAGTTACCGTAACATTTACGGGCGAAGAGCTCTTGTATGACTCATCGGAAGGTCAATGTGGCTGGAACAGCTACCTGGGCGAACTCATGACCATCGAGCCGAAAGAGGGCTTCACCATCACGCGCATCGAGTGCGACCTGTCAAATGCAGCAGAGGTTCAAGTCCTCACCAAAGCACCGTTCAACATCCGTATGGCAGGTTACGCATTCTGGGCTGGCACCAGTTCCAGTGACCCAATGCTTGCCGAGGACTATGGTGTATTGCGTTCGCTCACGGTCTATGGCTATGAAGGCAGCGGTTCATCAGAGGCCGTTACCGGCGTGCTTGCTACCGAGACCCCTGGCCAGTACAGCATCATCCCTGGCACCGAGGTGACCGCCAAGGCCACGCCAGCCGATGGCTACCACCTGGATTGCTGGAGCAACAATGCCGAGGTCAACGACGCCGGCACCCAGACCTTCACCATGGGTGAGGATGACATGGAGCTGACCGCATTCTTCGAGGACAATACCCCGACCAATGTCGCAACCTTTGCTGCGGCCAATGTCTTCACCATCGAGGGCGGCAAGGCCGTCGTCAAGGTCAATGCCGACGCAAAGACCCTCAACGAGAACCAGGAGCTCAACGTCAAGGCCGGCTCTACCATCACCATCGAGGCCAAGCCTGGCTACAAGATCAAGAGCGTAAAGGTGAAGAAAGATGGCTCTGCTCCTTTGAAAGTCCCATTGACAATGGAGGCTCTTACCGACGGTACTATCGTAGTGAGCAGCCCACAGGCAGGCATGCAGTACACCCTGAACGGTGGCGAAAAGAAGGCTGTCACTGCCGATGCCATCGAAGTGGTGGCTGGCGACAAGGTGGCATTCTACGGCAATGGTACCAGCATCTCCAAATATTATGTAAATTGGAGTAATAATACTAAGATTGTCGGCGGTACGGCTGATGTGATGGTATATGGCAACATCATGAGTCTGGTGGACGAGGAGAACTACGCTACGGCTACCACATTGACGGAGGAGTATGTTTTCTCTAACCTATTCAATGGAAATACTCACTTGTTAGATGCAAGTGATCTGTTGCTGCCTGCTACGACCTTGAGCAATTATTGCTACTGCAACATGTTCTATAAGTGTACCAATTTGACCGTTGGCCCAGAGTTGCCTGCCACAACACTGGCTGTAGAATGCTACTACATGATGTTCTTACAATGCACCAGCCTGGCTGTTGCTCCTGAGTTGCCTGCCACAACACTGGCTGAAAGATGCTACTTCTGCATGTTCAGCGGTTGCTCTAGTTTGACTGTAGCGCCAGAGTTGCCTGCCACAACGCTGGCTGAAAGTTGCTACGATCAAATGTTCACTCATTCCGGTCTGACCGTTGCTCCCGAACTGCCCGCTACGACGCTGGCTCCTCAATGCTATGGTACTATGTTCTGGGATTGCCAAAATCTGACCACAGCTCCCGCTTTGCCTGCTACGACGCTGGCAGAGTATTGCTACGGTGCTATGTTCCAGGAGTGCCCCAATCTGACAACTGCTCCTGTGCTGCCCGCTACGACGATGGTCGAGGGTTGCTATAACTACATGTTCAACGGTTGCACCCAATTGAACTCCGTAACCTGCTTGGCTACCTCTGGTCTCAATGCTAAAAACTGTACCCAAAAATGGCTTGAAGGAGCTGCTGCTACGGGAACATTCACTGCATCCAGCTCGACCAATTGGACTAAGAATAGTGTCAGCGGCATCCCCAGTGGTTGGACGCGCGTGAACTACCAGCCATAAGCCATTGGCCATGAAAAAATGTAAAAACGTAAAAAATAAACAACTATGAATAAAAGAATATTATCCATGCTCGCGCTGCTACTCATAGCGATAAGTGGCGCATGGGCAGACGTTGATTACTATGTGGTCGGCACCTTCAACAACTGGACCCGGAGCGACGACTACAAGCTGACACACTACCCCAACGAACAGTGCTACAAGCTGATGAACCTGCCCCTTGCCGCAGGCGCAGAGCTGAAAGTGCAGAGTTCGGAAGGCACGTGGTATCCGGACGGCGGTGAAGTAAAGAACTACAAGGTGGAGTCCACCGGTACCTATACCGTCTTCTTCCGTCTGGATGCACAGGGAATGGGCTGGTATGAAGACTACCTGCTGGTCGAAGATTATGTGGCACCCCCTACAGGAAGCTACAACGTGGATATATCCGCGCTTTTCGAGTATGAGGACTCCGAGGATGAGGAAGTCAGCGGCTCAACGACCCTGCCTTTGCCAACCGCATTCGACTTACTCGGATGGTTCCAGTTTATCAATAGGGGCTGGATTCCGGCTACCAACATCAAGGTGGAAGAGATCTCAGGACCTGACTTCGAGAGAGGCGAAGACCAAGGCTGGTTTACCTACTTGAAGATCAATGCCCCAGGTACCTATGTCATCAAGGGTCACTGGTTATCTAATCCTCACGGTAAGGGCACCATCACCATCGTCGTCACTGAGGTCGATGCCAGCGAGCCTGTCATCAGCGAGGACGGCAAGACAGCCACCATCACCGCCCTGGGCGAGGACATGGTGATCGAGTACGAGCTGGTGCGCGACATGGAGTATAAGGTGGAGATCGCCACTCCAGCCGCAGAGATCCGCATCCAGCGTGCGGGCGGCGTCTATTCATTGGCCAACGAAGAGGACCTGTCGTATGCAGCTGTCGATAACATCGACGGTACGGCATCGGCCATGACCCTCGACACCGACTACGAGGCCGTGCTGCAGAAGAAGGTGGACGGCAACTGGACGACGGTGAGCGAACTGAGCCAAGGCACGTTCCGACTGGCCTTCACGGGCTTCGGCCTGTATGACGGCGTGATCTACACCAACGAGTTCGATCTGTTTGCAGGATATGAGGTAGCAGTGCGTGCCCACGAGTTCGTGACCTACCACCACAACGAGGCATTGACCACCACCGACATGGGTGCACACCTCTACACCGTCAAGCAGGTGAGCGAGGAGGCCGAGACAGCTACCATCGCCCCGATCGAGGAGGCCGACATGTATATGCCATTCCTGGTGTATAACAGCACCGACGAGGACAAGGTGTTCCTGCTCGTCCCGACCGGCAATCTCGACTGCACGCAGACCTTCGCCGAGGAGTTCCTGGGCACCGATGAGCCGCTGACGCTGTACAGCTCGAACGGTACCTACTACGCCCTGAACGGCAAGCAGTTCGTCCGCGTGCGTGGCCAACTGGACATCCCTGCCCACCGCAGCTGGCTCTCCATCGGCAACCACTATGCCGCCGCCGCTGCGCTGCGCCTCGTCTTCGAGGGTGAGGCAGAGACCGGCATCGAGACATTGGCCAACGACAACAAGGCCGCCGCTCCCGTCTATGACCTGAACGGCCGCAAGGTCGTCAACCCAAGCCAGCCGGGCGTTTATATCGAGAGCAACCGCAAGCAGTTGAGAGTTAAGTAATTTACAATTTGACTATTTACTATTTACAATTTATTTAGTCATTTGGTAATTGAGTGATTCGACGGGATTGGGAACAACCGTTTTGCCCACCAGAGCAAACGTCCCTTTTACTCCCCTTTCACTTCACTTTTACTCCCCTTACATACTTTAAAAAAATAAAAATATGAAACAAAAGATATTATCCATCCTTGCGCTGCTCTGCCTGACGACAGTGGGCGCATGGGCTGGCGGCGTGACCGTCACGTTCTCCTTCTACGGTACGAGCAAGACGATTGAGAACGTCACACTGCCGCACACATTCTCTTGCAATGCCGAGCACAACGGCGAACTGGACCTGATCCTTCATGAAATCTGCGAGATCGAAGATAATGCATATTGCATCAGCGAGAATCCGTCCCTCACGGGCAACAAGGCTGTGGCCGGCATGAACAACGGCAACCTGTACGTCACCCTGAAGCGTGGCTTCACCGGCCCTGCCCAATTTGAGGGCCTGTTTCAAGTCGATTATTTGGACGGCTATGGCCAAACGCCCGTCTATTTCACCGTCTCGGCCACGGTCGATCCAGATGCCACCGATGACGGCTACGAGCTGTCGGCAGGCACATCGCCCCACGGCACGATAGCCTTCACCGTCGATGGCAAGGCCGCCGACACCGCCCATGAGGACGACGTGGTGACCGTCACCATCACACCGGACGAGGGCTGGGCAGCCGGCCTCATCTCGGGCGAGTGGCGTGCAGCCGAGGCATTGGCCCCCGCCATGCGCAATGAGATCGACCCGAACATCCAGCTGCTGGATGCCTTCGTGCTCGACCCCGTAGAGGGTCTGGAGAACACCTACCGCTTCACGATGCAGCGCGCTCACGTC
>JAEEGH010003288.1_pt1 | contig 42699 bp, 36 predicted proteins | sample 9134181 | NCBI WGS metagenome assembly JAEEGH01 (sample SAMN16246544, study PRJNA631951) | gut metagenome | biome: gut microbiome; feature: rumen; material: DP-attached | host: Bos | place: Iran: Karaj | collected 2018-10 | reverse complement strand
TTGTTTGAAGGCGGTCGTGTGGGCATCCTGATTCAGATTGTCAATGAAAACGGGGGCATCACCATCGTGCCTGAGTCGCATTTACATTTGTTGCCTGAGTCGGTGAAAGACAACATTAGGCCGATTGCCAACCCTGAGCCTCAACGAACGATAGGCTTGGCGTTCAGGAAGGACTATGTGCACGAGCGGATGATGAACATCGTCGTCAAGGCCATCAAGACCTTGGTGCCGTCGGAGTTCCTCGATGGCGTGATACGTGCGGATTATCTGAGGCTATAAGACTGCGGAAACAACTTCTGCAATTTGTTCCAACCATTCCTTGTCAACGGCATCGAAAGTGGCCAGTTTCTCGCTGTCGATGTCCAACACGCCGATGACTTCCTCGCCTTTAAACAGAGGCACCACGATCTCGCTACGCGATTCCGAGCTGCAGGCGATGTGGCCAGGGAATTGCTCCACGTCTTCCACGACGTATGTCTTACGTTCTTTCCATGAAGTGCCGCATACGCCCTTGCCGAAGCCGATGCGGGTGCAGGCCACGGGGCCTTGGAAGGGACCGAGCACCAGCTGCTCGCCGATGACGCGGTAGAAGCCCGTCCACCAAAAGTGGAAGGCCTCTTGGATCAGTGCGGCCACATTGGCCATATTGGCGACGGCGTCGGTCTCGTCTTTCACCATTGCTTTTACTTGGGCGAGGAGGAGCTTGTAGGTTTCGTTTTTGTCCATGTTTTGTTTGTTAGGCCCCCACACTGCGCTGCGCTGATGTGGGGTAAATAAAAGTGTCGTCACTTCGTGACGGGTTTGGACTGCAAAAATAGTGAAAATCGAGATTCCCTTCGGGAATGGAATTTCTTTGTCTTTTTTTTCAGCGGCGGCTTATAGTGTTTACAGCTCGTAGGACCTATTTGCCGCCGCATTATAACTATATGAATACCTCCATTCCCGAAGGGAATCTATTTTGTAATTATTATCCTGAATTTTCTTACCTTTGCACCTCGTTTAAAATAGCATGTACAATGAAGAAAGATATTCCCGTATTGCTGCTCACTGGTTACCTCGGTAGCGGCAAGACCACTGTGGTCAACAAGATATTGAACAACCGTAAAGGCATCAAATTCGCCGTGATTGTCAACGACATAGGCGAAGTGAACATCGATGCCGACTTGATTGAGAAAGGTGGCGTGGTAGGGCAGAAGGACGACAGCCTGGTTGCCTTGCAGAACGGCTGCATCTGCTGCACCTTGAAGATGGACCTCATCCAACAACTGCACGAGATCATCGTCATGCAGCGCTTCGACTACATCGTCATCGAGGCCAGCGGCATCTGCGAGCCGGAGCCTATCGCCCAAACCATCTGTTCCTTCCCCGACATGGCTTGGCAACTCACCAAAGACGGTATCCCGATACTTGACTGTATCGTGACCGTGGTCGACGCGCTTCGCATGCAGAGCGAGTTCGGCTGTGGCGATGACTTGATGAAGAAGAACCTGGCTGAGGACGACTTGGAGAGTCTGGTCATCCAGCAGATTGAGTTCTGCAACATCATCCTGCTCAACAAGGCTTCAGAGGTCACGCCCGAGGAGTTGGGTCGTGTGAAGAGCATCATCCGCGCCTTGCAGCCCACCGCCGAAATCATCACCTGCGACTATGGCGATGTCGACTTCGATAAGATCCTGAACACCCACATGTTCGACTTCGACAAGGTGGCCACCTCTGCCACTTGGATCAAGGAAGTGGAAGGCGCTGTGGAGGAAGAAGAACATCATCATCACGATGACGACGATGATGACGATGACGAACACGAGCATCATCACCATCATCATGACCATGACGATGACGACGAGGAAGGCGGACATCACCACCATCATCACCACGACCATGAAGGCGGTGAGGTGGAGGAATATGGCATCGGTACCTTTGTGTATTACCGTCGCGAGCCGTTCAATATGGCGCGTTTTGATGAGTTTGTGGCGCGCAAGATGCCGAAGAACGTTATCCGCGTGAAGGGCATTTGCTACTTCAAGAACGAGATGGACAACTGCTATATCTTCGAGCAAGCGGGCAAGCAGGTGCAGCTGCGCGACGCCGGTCTGTGGTTTGCCACCATGCCCGCCAACGAGTTGGCCATGATGATGGACCGCGAGCCCACCCTCCGCCGCGACTGGGACGACACCTATGGCGACCGCATGCAGAAGCTCGTCTTCATCGGCCAGCACCTTGACAAGGACGCCCTGGTGAAGGATCTGGATGCTTGCTTGACGAGGTAAACAAGTTGAGAACAGGCTTCGGCAGGCATGTCATTCCTGCGGTGGCTTTGTGGGATGGCATGGAAATCGAAGATTCGACGTAGTCAATCTATGGCTGCCGAAGCCGTCCTATTCATATTTATAAAAACCCGACACTGCGTATCGGGGTGTGTTCTGGTCGTCCCTTCAGGACTTTGCCTCTTGCGTCGCTTTGCGACTCTTACTACACTTACGCCTTTGCCGTCATCGCGGACTTGATCCGCGATCTCCTGCACGGGAAGCGTGATTCCTCTTCTTGCTCGTTTTCAACAGTATACCCGACAACAAACGACAACAAACGACTGCTGTCGACTACAAACGTTTAATCAACGGGTAGGTCTAGACGAATGGTGTTTCTTTGCGTCAAAATCACATAAGAGCAAAGAGAATGGAAGAATTACAATTAGGAGAGTTTGGTCCTATCTTCACACAATTCAGGGGCAAACCAAAAGAGGCTATTAAATTCCTAAGGCAGCAAGGACAAGGCGAGTGCATCGCATCTTTACACCGTGATGACATTGGTGACATTGATATTGTTTGGGGAGAAGTGACAGATCCAATAAAACATAAAGGATTTGGATTGTCTCATATCATTGACAAACATGAGGCAGAAATAAAGCAACTTGGTTTTGAAGTGGAGGATTTTGTGCCTATCGTTGTTCAATTTGGAGAGTTGAAAGAGAAGAAATCTGATGACAAGAAAATCACTTTGGAAAGCCAAATGTTTAGAGTCATTATCCAAAAGAAATGGAATGGTAAGGACAAGACATTTCTTCTTTCTGCCTTTGACTTAAGAAAAAAGCCCAGATGAACTGGGCTATTCTTTCGTGAATCGGCAGGACTGCACTCATTGTCGATTTTACCTGAGAGATACTCCCCCTCAGAACGACAGTGCAAAATTACAACTTTTCCATGAACCCGCAAGAGGGATTGGCTAAAAAACAATCTTTTTTGGGTCTTTGCAAGATTTAGAAAAAGGTCTACTCTTCCTCTGTTTCTTGGCTTTCAACTTCTTGGCGTAAGTCTGAAAGGATTTTCCCATTATAGGTAAAATACTTTGGGCCTTGATATGCTCCAGAGGTATTTCGCTTTTCAGCAGGCATAAATGTCCCTACAAAAGGAGATAATTTATATATCCTTCCTTCATACTCAATTTGATTATCACTTGCAACCTTTACGGTGATGCCTGTCGGGATAAAAACTAACGTCGCCCCAATAGGTATGTTAACCATGCTGAACTTAAAATTGGGCTTTGGCTTCTTGTGGGGAACTTTGTTTTCGTCATTGTACTCTATAAACTCGTCTTCTTTAATGGGCATGTTGTTTTGGTATCTAGTAACTATAGCATCATCTAACAAAGAAGCCTCATCTTTAAGTATTTCAAAAGCAAGCTCGGGCTGGATATTGAAAAACTCTCGGTTTTGTCGGATGCGAAGATCTGTTAACCGGTCGATTTGCTTGTGTATTTTCTTTTCTACGATATCGTATTTTGAAGTTTGCAAGGTGGCATAGATTTCGAATGGTAATGGAACGGCAGTATTGTCAAGTTCTTTTGATCTCACATCAACGGGTCTGGAACTTTTGCCAATCTTTACCCAATCTTCTCTGAAACTAGGATTAGTCAGAATGTAAACATATCCTTGTTGATCTTCGCATTTTTTCATTTTCGTCATCGTTTTACCAAAATGCAAAGATAGTGTTTTTTGAATCAGAAGGGGCTTTGTTTACATTATTTCTCTATCTTTGACCCTTCAAAACGGCAAATTCAATGGAACAACTCATAAGCACAATCAGCGGCTACGTGTGGAGCCCGGCCCTGGTGGCCATCTGCCTCTTGGCGGGACTCTATTTCTCCGTCGGCACACGCTTCGTGCAGGTGCGCCGTTTCGGCGAGATGGCACGGCTGCTCTTTTCCACTGATAAGTCACAAAAGACGGGTATCACCTCTTTTCAGGCTTTCTCCATGGCCCTGTCGGGGCGTGTGGGCACGGGCAACATCGTGGGCGTGGCCACCGCCATCGGCTACGGCGGACCAGGCGCCATCGTCTGGATGTGGATCATCGCCTTCCTGGGTGCGGGCTCGGCCTTCTCCGAGGCTACCTTGGCACAGATCTATAAGGAAGAACACAAAGGGCAGTTCCGTGGCGGTCCAGCCTATTACATCGAGAAAGGCTTGAAGTGCAAGTGGTTGGCGGTTTTCTTCGCTGTCATATCGGTCTTGGCATGTGGCTGGTTCCTGCCTCCAGTGCAGTCCAACGGCATCGCCATCTCGTTCTCCAACACCTTGCATGTCGATCCGGCTTGGGTCGGTGCCGCCGTCGCCTTGCTGATTGGCTTGGTGGTGATGGGTGGCGTGAAACGCATCGCCAATGTGGCTCAGATTGTGGCACCATTTATGGCTGTCCTCTATGTGTTGCTCTCCATCGTGGTGTTGGCCTTCCATATCACTGAGGTGCCCCACGCCTTTATGGATATGATTCGCAGCGCTTTCGGCATGAAGGAGGCCTTGGGTGGCATCTTGGGCAGTACCATAGCCTGGGGCGTGAAGCGTGGCATCTATAGCAACGAGGCGGGACAAGGCACAGGCGCCATCGTGGCGGGTGCAGCCAAGGTGTCGCACCCCGTCAAGCAGGGACTGGTGCAGGCCTTCTCGGTGTATATCGACACGCTGTTGGTATGCACCGCCACCGCCGTGATGATCTTGGCCTGTAAGACCTACAACGTCTTCGATGGCGCAGGCAATATCCTCATTGCTGCCGAAGGCGTGGAGTTGGGTGCTCCTGGCGTAAGTTACACCTCGGCTGCACTCAGTACATTCTTAGGTGCCAACTGGGGCGGCATCATCGTCTCTGTGGCTTTGTTTTTCTTCGCCTTCACAACGATTATGGCCTACTATTACTATGCCGAGACAAATCTCGTCTATCTCTTCGGCAAAGGCAAAAAAGAGCATATCCTGATATGGGTGCTGCGTCTTGGCGTGGTGGGCATGGTGTTCTTCGGCTCACTGCATGAGGCCCGCGCGATGTGGGACCTCGGCGATATCGGTGTAGGTACCATGGCTTGGGTGAATATCATCGTCATCCTGTTGCTCTCGCCCAAGGCGTTCAAGGCACTGAAGTCATACGAACGCCAGAAGAAAGAAGGCAAGGAACCCGTCTTCGACCCTAAGGAAATCGGTGCAAAGGGCGCGGATTTCTGGGAGAATAAATAAATAGTTATATGCCATCCATATTGTCAAATTGTTTATTTTTGCACAAAAGAATACAATTATCCAACCAAATCTATTAACCAAATTTAAATAAAATGAAAAAAGTAACATTTTTCCTTGCCGCCCTGCTTATCGGTGGCATGATGTTCACAGGTTGCAAGAAAGATGACCCACAACCCACACCTACACCCGACCCAGTGTCGAAAACCGCCAAAGTGGTGTACAAACTTGGCAACTCCACTATGGTGCAAACAGTTTCGGATTGCTTCAAGTACACGTTTTCTTATCTAGGAGCAGACGGACAAATGGTCACGGTTAGCGATGTTGCCCTGCCTTGGACCTCCCCTGAACTCACCGTCAACCTTCCTTTCACTGCCAAAATCGAAGGCCAAGCCACATTCAACGAAGCAGGTCTTCCCGACCCAGTCATTTTCGGCCAGCTCTATTACCTCTATGTAAATGGAGATGAATTCCAAATCGAGGGAGGACTTATGACTACTGAGAGAGATGCTTTTATGCCATATATAGCTGAAAATCCTGATATGCTGAAGTTCAGCTACTCGAAGACCATCGAATGACTGGATTGACTTACTGGATCAGATTGTTTGTATAGTTTTATTACCCACAATAACATTTAAATCTAAGTAACTATGAAAAAAGTAATGTTTTTACTTGCCGCCTTGCTTATCGGTGGCATGATGTTCACGGGTTGCAAGAAAGATAACCCCAACGCCAAAGGTCTGTATTCCTACACGACTAAACAAAAAACCAATGACGCATTTGATCACATTTCAGCACTTGTTCCATTAGTTAACGAAAAAATTAATTTAGGTACGCGTGAGATGACTAGGGCAGAGGCTCAGGCAGATTGGGATGCATTCTATAAATCAATTCAAAACGTTTATGTTGAAGTGACTGGAGCCGACAGCTATTACGTTGTCATGTTGAATCGCGTGGAAAGCCAAGGCGATTCTTTTGTCGCTGTTGAGACTATCGGTAAACAGGAATGGGGCCATGTTCCTGCTAACTAAAGCTTAACATGCTTTCGTATGAAAATCCGCTCCAGTGTGGGGCGGATTTTTTTTATTCGATGGTCTGCATCTCACGCAGTAACTCCAATGCCTGCGTCACCGTTTCCACCTCCTTCACGGTCAGCTGCAACTTGTCGTTGACCTCCTTGAGTGCAGTGCGCTTCGGATGGTTCATGATGTACTGCATGATTTGCATGTAAGTGCTGCTTTCGTAGTATTTTGAGGCCTGGTTGCTGACGAAATAGGCCGTCATGTTGTGGTGACGCAACAAGATCTTTTCGAAGCCAAGGTCCTTGGCAATCCAGCGTAGACGTACTGTGTTCAATAGGTCATTGACTTGTTTTGGGATAGGCCCGAAGCGGTCGATGAGGTGGTCGGTGAACTTCATCAGGCTCTCCTCTGTCTTGATACGGTCGAGTTCGCTGTAGAGGCTCACGCGCTCCTGCGTTGAGTTGATGTAGTCGGCGGGGAAACGCACCTCCATGTCGGTCTCGATGGTGCAGTCCGCAACATACGATTTCTCTTCTTCCTTATCGAAGATGTCCTGAAATTCAGTCTCTTTCAGCTCAAGGATTGCCTCGTCGAGGATCTTATGGTAGGTCTCGAATCCGATGTCGTTGATGAAGCCGCTCTGTTCGGCACCGAGGATGTTGCCTGCGCCACGGATGTCCAAGTCGCGCATGGCGATGTTGATGCCTTCGCCAAGGTCGGAGAACTCTTCCAAGGCGCGGAGTCGCTTTTGGGCGTCTTGGGTCAAGGTGTTGAGCGGAGGTGTCAGCAGGTAGCAGAAAGCCTTCTTGTTGGAACGGCCTACGCGTCCGCGCAGCTGGTGCAGGTCGCTGAGGCCATAACGGTGCGCATCGTTGATGATGATGGTGTTGGCGTTCGGGATGTCCAAACCTGATTCGACGATGGTGGTGCAGAGCAGCACGTCATAGTCACCGTTGATGAAGCCGAGCATGATGTCCTCAAGCTTCGAGCCTTCCATCTGGCCGTGGGCGACGGCGATGCGCACGCCTGGCACGTACTTCAGGATGAAATCGTGCACGTCCATGATGTTCTGGATGCGGTTGTGGATGAAGAAGACCTGTCCGTTGCGTGCGAGTTCAAACTGGATGGCGTCACGGATGAGTTCGCCGTCGAAGCCCCGCAACTCAGTCTGCACGGGATAACGGTTGGGCGGTGGAGTGGTGATGACGCTGAGGTCACGGGCGCCCATCATGGAGAACTGCAGGGTTCTCGGGATAGGCGTGGCGGTCAAGGTCAGCGTGTCGACATTGGCCTTCATCTCTTTCAGTTTCTCCTTCGCGGACACGCCGAATTTCTGCTCCTCGTCGATAATGAGCAATCCCAAATCCTTGAATTTCACATCTTTACCAGTGAGGCGATGTGTGCCGATGATGATGTCGATTTCGCCTTTCTCTAAGCGTTTCAAGATTTCGGTCTGTTGCTTGGTAGTTTTGAAGCGGTTGAGGTATTCTATGGTGACGGGGAAGCCGTCGAAGCGTTCGGTGAAGGTGTGGTAGTGTTGCAAAGCGAGCACTGTTGTCGGCACGAGCACAGCCACCTGCTTCGAGTCGCAGCAGGCCTTGAAGGCGGCGCGCATGGCCACCTCGGTCTTGCCGAAGCCGACGTCGCCGCAGACGAGGCGGTCCATGGGGTTCTCGCTCTCCATGTCGCGCTTCACGTCGTTGGTGGCTTTCAGTTGGTCAGGGGTGTCCTCATAGATGAAGGATGCCTCCAACTCGTTTTGCAGGTAGTTGTCGGGCGAGAACTTGAAGCCAGGTGTGCGTTTGCGCTCGGCGTAGAGCTTGATCAACTCACGTGCGATGTCTTTGACCTTGCTCTTGGTCTTGTTCTTCAGTCGGTTCCAAGCGCCGCTACCCAGTGTGCTGAGCTTGGGCTCGGTGCCGTCCTTGCTGCTGTATTTGGCGATGCGGTGCAGCGAGTGAATGCTCACGTAAAGCAGGTCGCCGTTGTTGTATATCAGGCGGATGGCCTCCTGTTGTTTGCCATTGTTGTCAATGGTCTCCAAACCATCGAAGCGCCCGATGCCGTGGTCGATGTGGGTGACATAGTCACCGGGTTTCAGCTCATAAAGGTCTTTCAGCGTGATGGCCTGCTTGGTCGAGAAGTTGTCGCGCAGGTGGAAGCGGTGGTAACGCTCGAAGATCTGGTGGTCGGTGTAGCAGCACACCTTCAGGTCTTCGTCGATGAAGCCGCCGTGGATGGCGATAGTCTCGGTCTCGAAGTCGCGATGGCTCTCCTCGTTATGGTTGATATCGTTCAGAATCGCCTGAATGCGAGAGAGTTGTTTGCTGCTTTCGGAAAACACGATGACGCGGTAGCCTTCTTCCTTATGTTCGGCAATGTCGTCGATGAGCAGGTTGAAGTTTTTGCTGAAGATAGGCTGAGGCTTGGTGTGGAAGTTGACAATTGATAATTGAGAATTGATAATTGACAATTTGCTGGTGGTGCCAAACTCGACAGTGGGGTGTTTTATAAGGTTAGAAAGCAGCTCATCCGATTTGCTGAACAACTGTCCAGGTTTCAAAGCCTTCACTTCTTCGTCCTGTTCCTGCATCTTCTCGAAGGCTTCCACGGCGCGGTCGTATTCTTTGTCGACCTGCGTGGCGAAGAAGGCCATGTCGGTGAGCCACACGGTGGTGTTGTCGGGCAGGTACTGCAAGATGGCCTCGCGGTCCTCGATGAAGGCACGTTCCTGCATATTGGGCAGCAGCACAATCTGTTTCAATTGCTCGATGGAGAGTTGGTCGGCGATGTTAAAGCTGCGGATGCTGTCGACTTCGTCTCCGAAGAACTCGATACGATACGGGTAGTCGTTGGCGAACGAAAACACGTCAACTAGGCCGCCACGGATGGCAAACTGTCCTGGCTCCACCACGAAATCGACATTCTCAAATTCGTAGTCGTAGAGCAAGTCGGTGAGGAAATCGAGGTTGATTTTGTCGCCCACCTTGATTTTGAAGGTGTTCTTGGCCAGGAGTTTACGGGTGAAGACCTTCTCGCTCAATGCCTCTGGATAACTGACGATCAAGGTCTTGCGCTCGGAGGTGGAGACGCGTTGCAGCACCTCGGTGCGCGAAAGGATATAGGTGTTGTCGGGCTTCTCGGGCTCGTAAGGACGCTTGTAAGAGGTGGGGTAGAAGAGCACCTGCTTCTTGCTGTAGTCCATGCCTCGCTCGCCGAGCAGACTCTCGAGGTCGTTATAAAAATAGGCTGCGTCTTCCTTGTCGGCGCAGACGATGAGGTGCTGGCCGCCTATCTGCCGGAAGGTTTCCTCCACGACGAAGGCCTTCGACGAAGCCGCCAGGTTCGAACAAAGCAAATGCCCTCCATCGCGCAAAGCCTTGACTATCGCGTCGATGTGGGCATCAGCTTTATAAGGTTGGTACTTTATGCTTGCCACAGTGTTCTTAAATTGTGGCGCAAAGATACAAAATTATTCTTCTTCTACCTTCGCTCGCTTTGAGTCCCATATCATGTAGACGATGATGGCGATGTACATCACCAAGGCGATGAGGCCGGCCCATGGGGTTTCGTTGAAGAAGCCACCATCGGCAGTACGTGCCACGGCATCCACATTGCAGAACTTGAGGATGGCGCTCACCACACCCATCAAGGCGCCACCGGCGATGAAGCCCGAGGCGATGAGGGTGCCGCGGTTGTAGCGGGCATCGTTGAGTTTCTGGTCCTTGCTGCGGGTGCTCACGAACCATGAGATGGCGCCACCGATGAGCAACGGCACGTTGAGGTCGATGGGGATGAACATACCCAAGGCAAAGGGCAGGGCAGGGATCTTGCAGAAGTTGAGGATCAAGGCGATGGCGGCACCGATGCCGTAGAGCAGCCATGGGGCGCTACCGCCCGACATCATCGGCTCGATGACGGCACTCATGGCGTTGGCCTGCGGTGCGACCAAGGCACCGTCGCCCACGAAACCGTAGGCTTTGTTCAGGATCATGATGACGCCAGCGACGGTGGCAGCAGCTACGGCCACGCCGACGAACTTCCAAATCTCTTGTTTCTTGGGCGTCGTGCCAATCCAGTAACCTACTTTCAGGTCGGTGATGAAGGCACCCGCTACGGCTAAGGCCGTGCAGACCACACCACCGATAATCAAGGTGGCGGTCATACCGCTGGGACCGCTCAGTCCGGCGGCGACCATCACCAAGGAAGCCAAAATCAAGGTCATCAGCGTCATGCCGCTCACAGGGTTGCTGCCCACGATGGCGATGGCATTGGCGGCCACCGTTGTAAACAGGAAGGCGATGACGGCCACGACCAAAATGCCAATCAAAGCGTGCCATACGTTGTGCACCACACCGAACCAGAAGAACAGGAAGGTGACGATGAGCACGGCCACGATGCCGATGACGATGGTCTTCATGGGGATGTCTTGTTGCGTGCGTTCGACGGCTTCCACCGTGGCTTTCTTGCCTTTGAACTCGTTGGCAGCGAGGCCGACTGACGACTTAATGACGCCCCACGACTTGATGATGCTGATGACACCCGCCATGGCGATGCCGCCGATGCCGATGTGGCGTGCATAGTTCTTGAAGATTTCCTCAGGTGCCATCGAACCGATGGTGGCGGTGATGCCCGCGTTCATCAGGTCAACGATTTGGTCGCCCCAGATGAGGTTCATGCCCGGGATGATGATGAACCACACCAGCATGGAGCCGCAGCAGATGATGAAGGCGTATTTCAGGCCGATGATGTAGCCCAAGCCGAGCACGGCGGCACCAGTGTTCACCTTGAACATCAGCTTGGCCTTGTCGGCCAAGGCAGCACCCCAACCCATCATGCGGGTGGTGAGTGTCTCCGACCACCAGCCGAAGGTGGAGACGATGAAGTCATACAAACCACCAATCAATCCGCTGATAACCAACAATAAGGAGTCCTTACCTTTCTTCTGTCCGCTCACTAAAACTTGGGTTGTTGCCGTGGCTTCGGGGAAGGGGAATTTGCCGTGTTGCTCCTTGACGAAGTATTTGCGGAAGGGGATGAGGAACAGGATGCCCAAGATGCCACCCAGCAAGGAGGCAATGAACACCTGCCAGAAGTTGATTTCGATTTGGTAGCCCTTGCCTTGCAGGATGTAGAGAGCGGGCAAAGTGAAGATGGCACCAGCCACCACGCCTCCCGAGCAGCCACCGATGCTTTGGATGATGACGTTCTGCGACAAGGCGTCGTTCTTGCGGGCCAGTCCCGTCAGTCCGATGGCGATGATGGCAATCGGGATGGCGGCTTCAAACACCTGCCCGACCTTCAGGCCGAGGTAGGCGGCGGCAGCCGAAAACAGGATGGTCATCAGCAGGCCGATGCAGACCGACCATACTGTAACTTCCTGATACTTCTTGTTTTTCGAGAGTATGGGCTCATACTCTTCGCCCGGTTTCAGTTCGCGTTGCGCGTTCTCAGGCAGTTTGAATTGATCGTTTTCCATAAGGTTCGCTTTTCAAATTTGATTGCAATATTAGGGATTTTGTCGGTTGAAAAGAAGAAAAACCTATAAAAATGAAAGAAAATGACAAATTAATTTGTCTAAATGGAAAGTTTACTTTACTTTTGTAGCGTCAAACATAAAAACTAAGCACTATGAAGAAAAACTATTTGTTTCCCCATCAGTTCAGAATGATTGGATGGATGCTGGCCATCGTAGCGGTGGTAGGGTATCTTTGGCTTCCAGAATTCCATTTCAAGATGCCTTCGTTGTATTTCGATACCTTTTTTGACGATGAAAATGAAGGTGGATTCTTCCGTATGGCAAGAACGAACAGCCTTTCCATCGCCATGGTTTTACTGACGATCGGATTGCTATTTATCGGCTTCTCAAAAGAAAAGGTTGAGGACGAGTTTGTGCATTATCTTCGTGCTCAAAGCCTCATTTGGGCGACTTACGTCACTGCGGCACTGTTTATCGTAGCGACTTTGCTTATTTATGGAATCACCTATATCTATGTGCCGTATTTGGTGTTTTACATCTTCCTCATCTTGTTCATCATTAAGTTCAGAATTGAGGTGCACCGTTTCAACAAAGGAGGCGCGCAATGAAGAACCGTTTAAAAGTGGCGCGAGCCGAAAAAGACCTCACGCAAGAGGATTTGGCCAAGCTTATTGGTGTGAGTCGGCAATCAATTAACGCCATAGAATCAGGGCGTTATGTACCTTCCACGGTCTTGGCCTTGAAAATGGCGCAGGTGTTCGGAAAATCGGTGGAGGAGATATTCTTCCTCGAAGAGGAGGATTGATAGTGAGAGATTCCCTTCGGGAATGGAGTAACTATAATATGTACACAGCGGCGGCATGAGGTGCTACTTTTGGGTAACTTGCTCTTGCCGCCGCCGTATAGACTAACGAACACGCCATTCCCCGCAGGGGAATCTCATTGTGTGTTTACTTTAAAACACAGAATTTCTTAATAGTGATCCCTTCATCCCCTTGAATCCTAACAAAATACATCCCGGAAGGATACTCGTTGAGCGACAAGACAACTTTGTTGGCATCAACTTCTGCATCATAAAGCGTTTCTCCTGTCATGGAAACTAGGGTAACACGCTTTGCACCAACACATTCCACAGTCAGCTGGTCATTGGAGGGGTTGGGATAGACATTGACTTCCAATCCATCTTGTTGATCAACGGCCATCACATCTTTATCCAAGCACTCCGACCAGGCAATGGTGTTTCCACCATCGGTGCTGATGCCGTATTTGTATTGTCCAATCGGCAAGGCATCCCAACCGTAATCCACATAATGGGCGTCAGCGATGTTTGAAGCAATCAGCTCGGCATTGCTTCCGTCGCAGTTGGCGCGATAGATGTCGTAGGTGTTGCCCACGGTAATGTCGTCGATATAGAAGGCATTATCGTATTCTCCCTCAGCGAGTTGGTTGGCATATTTCCATTCCAGGATGTGGTTGCCGGGACCGATGGCCACGGTGTAGCGCGTCCACGGCACTTCATCCTTCAGGGTCTCACCATATTGCACGTTGTCGATGAAGAAGCCACATCCGTTGAGCGGGAAGCAACTGACGCGGGCATAGTAGCTTACCACACATGAAGTGGGAAGATTGACTGCCAAAGAAATCTTGCTGTTGGAGAACATTGCAGTGTTGGTCGACTTGGCGCAATAGGTTCCTGTGTTGGGTTGCGTGGTGGTGATGACCCAAGGGCTGGTGGCGTCGTTGATCCACATGTTTTGGTAGAAGTCGCCCGACTCGAAGCCGTCGTAAATGCCCGCAGGCAGGTTCCAAGTCAGTGAAACGCGCATGTTGTTGATGACTTCGGCCTCAATCTCAACCTCCTTCGTCAGGGTGACGTAATTAGAGGGAAGTGAGGTCATGTTGTTTCCCAGATGGGCGATAATATAATAGGTGTAGGAACCCGCATAGCTGATGTGGTCGGTATAGGTGGTCGCCGTCAGGCTGTTGGCGATGCGCATGCCGTCGCGATAGACGTCGTAGGAGATGCCTTCGGGAGCGGCGGTCCAGTTGAGGACGACTTGTTCGCCGTCGAAGTCGGCGGTGAGGTTGGTGGGACCGTGGTGGAACAAGGCGTTCATGGCGGTCAAGGCATCGATACGACCCGATCCTACGCGGTTGTTTTTCATGGTGTTGCCGACGCGCACGGAAGTGAGCTCAATGATGGAATCCAATTCGGCAGGACTTAACTCGGGGTTGGCTTCTAGAAGCATGGCCAACACGCCTGCCACACAAGGCGTGGCCATTGAGGTACCGTCCAATTCGGTGTAGCCGTTGGTGTTCAAGTAGTTCAGCGAGGTGATGTTGGCACCAGGAGCCGAGATGTCGGGGCGGATCAAGCCAGGTTGGTTGACATCACCGTTTTCGTAAGGGTAGTCGTTGTAGTTACCGACATTGGCACCTGCAGCCCAAGTCGTGGGGCCGACTGAGGAGAAACCGCAGTGCTCGTCGTTGGAGTCGGTGGCACCCACGCTGATGACGGAGGTCAAGCCACCTTCTATGAGGTTCTTTTGGTCGGGGTGGAGCCATGCCGGAGGACAGTTGCCCGGAGCACTGATGTTGAAGGGAACTGGGAAGGTGTATTGCGTCTGGCCTTCGTTGCCGCAAGCTACGGCAGCTGCCACGCCTGCGTCGAGGCAGGTGGTGAAGACATCACGGTAGTAGTAGCAGGGACCAGCGCCTACGTCGCTGAGCGAGAGGCTGAGGATGTGTGCACCGTGTTCCAAGGCAAACTCAACACCTTGGATGAGGTGAGTGGCTTCACCTTGACCATCTTCACCCAATACCTTGATGGACATGATTTTGGCGCCTGGGGCGATGCCCGTTTGCGTGCCTGCCGTTCCTTGTCCCGCCAAGATGCCAGCGGTATGGGTGCCGTGACCGTCGTCGTCCATGGGGTCGTTGTCTTGATAAAAGATGTCATAGCCGTGGTGCGGGAACTCGCTGCCACCGTCCCACATGCTGTTGGCAATATCGATATGGTTGTAGTTGACACCCGTGTCGATGTGGCCGATGATGACGCCGTTGCCCGTATAACCCGTGCCGTTGTAGTTCCAAACTGCAGGCGCATTGATCTTGTCCACATGCCAAGCATTGTCTCTTGTGGCAGGACTAATTTTCTCGTTTTGGGGAATCATCTGACGCATCTCGTCGGGGATAATCATGGCAACATCCTTGCGCTGAGCGAGTTGCGCTATGACTTCGGCGCTGGCCGAGCAGCTGAAGCCGTTGAACGACCAGAAGGTTTTCAGGTCGCTGACCAAGCTCTCGCTCTTGTAGCCTTCAAGAAAATCAAGCACTAGGGCTTGCGAGGCTTGACAAAATGCCTTTCTTTCAGCAATGACGAAGTCGCGGCGTTGCTCCTTGGTCATCAAGGCGGTTTTTTGTGACAGTTGGCTGTCGTCGTAACGTTCCGCCATCATTACGATGACGTGTTGTAGACTGTTGGATTGGCCAAACAATGCATTAAAGCAAAGGGCCAAGAAAAGGGTAACGATGGATTTTTTCATTATAATTGGTTAATTTTGTGTAACAATACATTACCTATGCGGCATTCGATACACCGTTTGCGCTTGCAAAAATAGGAATAAAGATGCAACAATGCCTGCGTTTGCATGGCATTTTCCGCCTTGATGCCACATTGGGCATAATGTCGAATCACGGCATTGTCCTCAGCTTCAGTCTCTTCCAAGAATTGCAAGGCTGTCTCACACACCGATTCGTCTTTGTGGAGTTTGCCGTAACAAAACAATAAAGGTGCCACGGCGTTGATGGTCAATACATCGGCTGTGGTTTCACCTAGATGTTTCGGTTTCGATTCAGTTGAAACACCAAACCGCCAATGCATCTCCCAATATTCAGAAGCCTCCACGTCAAACAAGGCTTTAACCTCGGCAGTATTTTTCGCCGCCTTGATTTTTGAGAACAGACAACCGTTTTTATGAATCAATTGGGCCATTTGTGCCAAGCGGATGGTCGGGAAATTGGAAGGCCTCATGCGCATGAATTTCCACCGTTCGACGGGCATGGTCAGCAGGTTGAACTTGGCCTTCATCACGGCAAATTCACGCTTGAGCAACAAGGGATATTCTTCAGTGAAGTCGTCTTCGAGAAATCCCGCGCAACCCATGAGCATGGCTTCCACTTGAAGAAGGTTGTCGGCATGTTTCAGCAAGGTCTTGAAAGGCAAGATGTTGGACAAATACTCAAAAGCCTCATTATTGACCTTTAGGCCGAAATAGCGCATCAGCAACTTGTAGAGTGCGTCTTCCCAGTCGAATTGGTTGGCTTCCAGTATCTTGTTGACGGTCTCCGACTTGCTCTCCAAACGTTCTACAGCCATGCGGTCGAGCCATGAAAGCCTTGTGAAGACGGGCACTTGAGCAATGTTTTTCTCGCAAGGAATCCAACCTTTTGAGGAGATAAACTTTTGGTATTGAGCGAAAAGTGTTTCGTCGAAATGGCCTTTCAGTTCCAAAGTTGGTATGTCGTTGACTTGGATGTCGTTTTCATATACCACATGCAGGATGACGTTATTGTAGGCTTTGTCGTTCTGGTGTCCGTGGCGGTTCCAGTCGGAAGATTTCACATGGATTTCCACATGTCCCGCCCAGAGTTTGTCGCCAATCTGGATTTTGGCTTCAAGGAAGTCAGGACCCGAGTCAGTGTTGCGGTAACCAGTCGCGACAATGTCAATGGATTCGCCTTCCGTGGTCTTCAAATCCTTGTCGGTCAGGCGGTTTTCCCAGAGATAATATAGGAATTCTTCTCTCATTTAACCTTCCAGCAGTTTAACGGTTCTGTGTCAAGCACACCTTTCTTTGAAGCCCAATCGATAAACAAAGAACGTAGGTCGCGCTCGCTTTGCCAAACAACGTGGTTCTTGATATCCTCCTGTGCCCAGCCGATGCCGTTGATGAGGTGGTTGCCTCCGCCCATCGAGCGGTAGGAGTTCATCACCACATTGTATGTTTTTTCCATGTCGAAGGGCGTGCCGTCAGCCATACTAACAATCTTGATGCGTTTGCCCATCGGGTTTTTGTCGGTCACTTCATAGATGATGCCCGCAGCACAATCGAAGTTGTAGATGGGATTCTTCATCTCGTAAGCATATTCGAGGAAGTCTTTCACTTCCTTGCCTGTCAAGGCCATGACGGCCAAGGAGTTTTCGAAGGGGTACCAAGTGAAAAAGTCTTGCACAGTGAGTTTTCCTGCTTCAATGGTTTTTCCGCCACTGAGTGGAGCGGCCATGGAAATGTCGGCATGGATGCCCTCGGCTTCAACGGTCTCGAATTGGCAGCGGTGGATTTCGTCAACCCAGAGACATGAACCTTTGAAAGCGTCGTCGGTGCAAATGCTGACGGGCAATTCGGCCACTTCACGTTTCTTATAAGCCTCAGCGCGGTCCAAGTAGGGTTGAAGCATGGTTAGAAAAGCCTCGTCTTTATTCTGTTGGTCTGTGAGCATCAGTTTGACGTTAATGTTGGGCTTCTGACCTTTCTTCAAGGTTACTTCAGCTAAGGCAAGTCCCATGCCCCGATTGCCCGAATTGAGCACATAGACAGGGTCTCCGTTGACGTTGGTTAGTTTTTCAACTTTCGAGCGGTGGTCATGTCCATAGTAAATAAGATCGAAGCCAGGCACGTTCTCGGCTACCCATTTCGTAGCGTTTTCGCGACCCAATGGATGGCCTTCGGGCAGGTTTTGCATCTGAGGCTCAAAGCCCGAGTGGAAAAGACCTACCATAAGGTCAGGGTGCTCTTTTTCTTGAATGATTTTCACCCATTTTTCGGCGGAGGCTTCCAATTGCTCGAAGCGCAGTCCTGGGCGCAAACGGTCGGGCACCCAAGTGATTACGTAAGGCGTCAAAAGACCAAGCACGGCGATTTTGTAACCGTCGCGGTCGAGAATAATATAAGGTGTGAAGTAAGGCTCACCAGTCGACTCGTCGATGACATTGGCGGCCAAAACAGGCATTTTAAGCTCGGAGTACACCCGGTCGAAAACCTTTTTACCTGCCTCAATATCGTGATTTCCAACACAAACGGCATCGTAAGGGAAGAAATTGAGCACCTCCGAAACCAAATTGGGATGCTCGGCATCATGGTTTGAACAATACTGGAACACAGTGCCTTGCATGTTGTCGCCGTTGTCCAAAAGGATAAGGTTGTCGCCCAATTCGGCTTTCATCTGCTTGATAATGAGTGCGTCGTTGGCAAATTCGTCATAACGACCATGAGTGTCAGTCGTTTCCAAAATGGTCAGGGTGGTTTCTTTTTGCGAACAGGATGCAAATAATGCAGTTAAAATAACCATAAAAGTGAGTTTTGTCTTCATGTTGAACTATGATTTGGAGCGATAAAAGTAGGACTTTTTCCGCCTTGCGCGACATATCGGGGAAAATTTTTTCGTGAAAAGCGGCGAAGTAACATATAATTCCGTATTTTTGTGGCACAATTCCAAGACCGATTGCACCATGGCCGACTTGAGCATCATAGTATCCGAAATCGAGTTGAAATTGAGGAAACTGATAGAGGAAAAAAATCAGTTGGTGGTGGAAAACAAGAGGCTTGCCGAGGAAAACGCTGCGTTGGACAAGGAGAATCTGGCACTGCGTAGGTCGGCGGTGGAGTTGCAGGATAAAATAAATAAATGTACAATTGTTAACGCACTCGACAACGAGGGAGAATTAGAAGAAGGAAGAAAGCTCATAAAGGAGTTGGTGAGAGAAATTGACAAGTGTGTTTCTATTTTGAACAGTAAAGAATAACCCAGATACTTGAAAGTCAGCACAATGGACGAGATTACCATCAATATCACGCTGTTGGATAGGCCTTACCGATTGTCGGTGGCTCGCGCTGACGAAGAGAAGGTCCGCAAGGCCGGCAACCTTATCAATGAGAGGACAAAGTATTATGCGAAGCATTATGCATACAAGGATATGCAAGACTTGCTATCGATGACGGCTTTGCAGTTTGCCACTTCGGTGGTTAAGATGAATGCTGAGTTGACTTTCCTGCATCAGGATTTGGAGCACAAACTTCAAGATTTGAACAACTTACTGAGCGAATAATCATAATCCACAAGCGATTGTGGACTGCGTTCTTTGAAGATCTGAAACTGTCTGTTCAGCGCATTTGGTAAACTCAACACTAACAACACATCAATCGGTCTACTCGCGCTCTGTAAAAACAGGCCTCATTCCCTTTGGGAAGCACCATTGGTGCCGGTGGACGTTTGCGCAACGCGGTGGCCACAAGCGTATCATTTGGGGTTTACGCATATCCCAACGGACAGACAGTTTCTTTTGTTTCCTCCTCATTTTTCGAGTAAAACAGATTTTTTAAAATGTTATTACTCAACGCATTAAACATCGTTATTCCGATTGCTGCACTCTTGGTGGGCTTGGCTATCGGGTATTTTATTACGTCTACTTTTCTGAAGAAGGCTGTCACCAAGGAAGAAACCGCATTGCTCGAAGAAGCGAAAGAAAAAGCTGAAGTCATTAAAAAGGAACGCATCCTGCAAGCCAAGGAGAAGTTCCTGCAATTGAAGGACGAACACGAAAAGGCATGCAACGATCGCAAGCGTGAGTTGGCCAGCGCCGAAAACCGCATCAACCAACTGAAGCAGGATGCCAACAAGAAGATGGAAGATGCCCAACGCAAGGCGAAAGAGGTGCAAACCGCACAGCAACATCTTGAAAGCCAAATCGAAACCTTCGATAAGAAGAAGGCTGAACTCGACCGAGTCTATGAGGAAGAGACCAAGAAATTGGAGACCATCTCTGGACTCTCGGCCAAGGAAGCTAAAGAGCAATTGATTGAACTCGTCAAGGAAGAGGCACAGGCTGATGCGATGGTCTATGTGAAGGAAGTCACGGAAGAAGCCAAGATGAGTGCGGCACAGACTGCCAAAAAGATTGTGCTGGAGACCATCCAACGCACGGCTTCGGAGACGGCTATCGAGAACACAGTCAGCGTGTTCAACATCGAGAACGACGAAATCAAAGGTCGCATCATCGGTCGTGAAGGCCGCAACATCCGCACCCTTGAATCGCTCACGGGCGTAGAAATCATTATCGACGACAGCCCGGATGCCATCCTTATTTCAGGTTTCGATCCCATTCGCCGCGAAATCGCCCGCTTGTCCTTGCAGAAGTTGGTTGTCGATGGTCGTATCCATCCCGCTCGTATCGAAGAGGTGGTGCATAAGGTGGAAAAGCAAGTGGATCAGGAGATTATGGAAACAGGTAAACGTACCTCCATTGACTTGGGCATCCACAACTTGAACCCTGAATTGATTAAGATGATCGGCCGCATGAAATACCGCACCAGTTATGGCCAGAACCTGCTGCAGCACTCCATCGAGACTGCCAAACTCTGCGCCACAATGGCTGCCGAACTTGGACTCAATGTGAAAGCCGCCAAGCGCGCTGGTCTCTTGCACGACATTGGTAAAGTGGCTGAGAATGAGGAAGAACTGCCGCACGCCATTTTGGGTATGAAGGTCGCCGAGCGTCTGAAGGAGAAACCCGACATCTGCAACGCCATAGGTGCCCACCACGAGGAAATCGAGATGGACAATATGATTTCGCCCATCGTGCAGGTGTGCGACGCCATCTCAGGTGCCCGTCCGGGTGCCCGCCGCGAGGTGGTGGAGGCCTACATCCAGCGTCTGAACAAGTTGGAGGAAATGGCCATGAGCTATCCTGGCGTAGTGAAGACATACGCAATCCAGGCTGGCCGCGAGCTGCGTGTCATCGTGGGTGCCGACAAGGTTACCGACCAAGACGCCGACCGCATCGCCTACGACCTCTCGAAGCAAATCCAGACCGAAATGACCTATCCAGGTCAGATTAAGATTACGGTGATTCGTGAGACGAGAGCCGTGAGTTATGCAAAGTAACTATGGCTTATAGTCTATGGCCCATGGCCAGCCCCAATGTAAGGGCGGGCTATGGGCCATTAGTCATTAGCCATAGGCAAAAAAACAAAACCATGATTAGAGAAGAAACCGTTTTTGGACCCATTCATAGCCGACGCTTGGGTAGTTCGTTGGGAATCAATCTCCTTCCTGAAAAAGGGAAAATTTGCACATTCGATTGCATTTATTGTGAGTGCGGCTGGAATAAGGATGGTCGCAATGACACGAAATTGCCTACTGCCGAAAAGGTGCGCAAAGCATTGGAAGCCAAACTGAAAGAATGTAAGGCAAACCAAGTGCCCATCGATTCCATCACTTTCAGTGGTGATGGCGAACCGACCATAAATCCTGAGTTTCCTGAAATCATCGATAATACCATTGCACTTCGCGACAAGTATTACCCTGAGTCGAAAATAACGGTGTTGTCAAATGCCACCATGGTGCACAAACCTGAGGTTTTTGCGGCCTTGTGCAAAGTCGACAACCCGACCATGAAAATCGATGCCCCGACCAACGAACTGATTGAGAAAATCAATCATCCTGCTCCTGGCTATGACATCCACTGTGTAGTGGAGGCTCTTAAACAGTTCAAAGGTAATTTCATCCTGCAAACCATGTTCCTGAAAAGCAAGGATTTCGATTCGTCAAGCCCTGAGGTTTTGAACGGCTGGATGGACATTGTCCGCGTTTTGAAGCCGCGCGAAATCATGGTCTATACCATAGACCGACCGACACCCGAGGTAGGATTGCAAAAGTTTACGGTCGATGAAATGCGGAATTGGGTTCAGCCTTTGATCGAAGAAGGTTTTACGGTCCAAATAAAAGGGTAAGTTTATTCCACGCCGACACGCATCCGCCCCATTAGCCTGAGCAAAGGTGAGAAGAAGGCAAAGAAAAAGTCGTAGGCAATGAGGCCTGGCACAAGGCCTTTTTCGCCCAAGCGTTTGGATGCGTTTTGGTAGATAATCAGCTGGGAACCAAAACGAAGCAGGAAAAGCAGTATCAGTATAGGAATGTAAAGCGGCAAACCCGACGAGAACGAGAACGCGGGCTTGAGGAACAACAGGGTAATGAATGAGGCATAGAACAAAAACTGCGACACATAGAAAAGGCTAAGCATGGCCTTGGTCTTCAAGTTATATTTCGACACCGTGGAATAACGGCTGCTCTTCTGGTGCATCCAAAACTTGAAGCTGTTTGTAGGTGTCGTGTAGATGGCATTTTCGGCATCAATCAATACCTCGGTGTTCTTTTTTGTCGCTGTCTGGTTGATGAACAGATCGTCGTCACCGACAGAAGTGGTGTAGTGGGAGATAAAACCTTTACTTCTGAAAAACAACTCTTTGCGGTATGAAAGGTTCTTTCCAATTCCCATAAAAGGATGTCCACCCATAGCCGCTGAAAGGTAAAGAAGACCTTGTTGCAGGGCATCGAAACGGATAATCCGGTTGATGATACTCTTCTTTTGGACGTAAGGGCTGTAGCCGATGACGATTTCCGTGTTGTTTTTGTATTGGTTCACAATGCTACGGAGCCATTGGTCGTTTGTAGGCATGCAGTTGCAATCGGTGAGGACGATGATGTCGTTTTTGGCTGACTTGATTCCCATCGAAAGCGGGAACTTCTTGCCGTTGAAGAAGTTAAGGTGCTGTTTGAGTTGCACGGGCTTCACTATGGTTTCGTGGCGCGTGAACTCCTTCAGATATTCCTCGGTCTCGTCGTCGGAGCAATCGTTGACGATGACAATTTCATAGTCAGGATAGTCTTGGCTGAGCAGGACGGGAACCAACTCGGCAAGGTAATCGTATTCATTGCGGGCGCAGATGACCACCGACACGGGTTCCAACTCCTCATCGAGTTTTGGCCGGCCTTTCTTTTTGAAAAACGCAACGCGTGAAAACATGCCCCAATGGTAGCACAATTGGATGAACAGACTGATTCCGAATACGATTAATAGGATGAAACTTAGGCTATTGTATGAAAAATGGATTTGCACGGCGATTTGTTTTTTAGAAATGCAAAGGTAATAAATAAGCTTATGCGTCGCATATCGAAATTTGTATTATTTTTGCACAATTTATGTTGAAAATGAAGTTTAGCATAGTCTCCAACGACTCAAAAAGCCATGCGCGTGCGGGGATTCTGACCACCGGCCATGGCCTGATTGAAACCCCGATTTTCATGCCAGTCGGCACCGCCGGCACTGTGAAAGCTTGTCATATCCGTGATGTGCATGATGAAGTGAAGGCACAAATTATCTTGGGCAACACCTATCATTTGTATTTGCGTCCAGGTTTGGATGTGCTTGAAGCCGCTGGAGGCTTGCATAAGTTCAACGGATGGGATCGACCGATTTTGACGGACAGCGGTGGCTTTCAGGTGTTTTCGTTGACAGGCATCCGCAAGATGAAAGAGGAGGGCGTGACCTTCCAGTCGCATATCGATGGCTCGCGGCATTTATTCACCCCCGAAAAAGTGATGGACATCCAACGCAGCATTGGTGCCGATATCATCATGGCTTTTGACGAATGCACTCCTGGAACGGCTGATTATCAATATGCCAAGCCTTCAATGGAACGCACCCACCGTTGGCTTGACCGTTGCTTGGAGCGGTTCAACGCCACCGAGCCGAAATATGGCTACGAGCAGGCATTGTTTCCCATTGTGCAAGGTTGTGTCTATCGTGACTTGCGCGAGCAGTCGGCGGAATACATCGCTTCGAAAAATGCTGACGGCAATGCCATAGGTGGTCTGGCCGTGGGTGAGCCGACGGAAAAGATGTACGAGATGATAGAGTTGGTGAACGCCATCCTGCCTAAGGACAAACCGCGTTATCTGATGGGCGTGGGCACGCCAGCCAACATCTTGGAAGGCATTTCAAGAGGTGTGGATATGTTCGATTGCGTTATGCCTACACGAAATGGTCGCAATGGCATGATTTTCACTTCCGAAGGCATCATCAACCTGAAAAACGAGAAGTGGAAGTACGATTTTTCGCCCGTCGACCCCAATGGAGAAACTTTTGTGGATGCACAATATACCAGGGCTTATCTGCGTCATTTGTTCGTCGCAGGCGAAATTCTCGGCCCGATGATTGCCAGTCTCCACAATCTCGGTTTCTACCTTTGGTTGGTGCGCGAGTCGAGGAAACATATCGTGGAAGGCGATTTTGCCGAATGGCGCGATGTCATGCTTCAAAAAGTGACAAGGAGGCTTTGACGGACCCTGAGCCCTGAGCCTGTCGAAGGGTCGAAGGGTCGTTTCTAAAACATAGTAAATGAGAAAAATAGACGCATATATTTTCAAAAAGTACATCGGGACTTTCTTCTTTGCCATTTCGATGCTGATTCTTGTCGTGATCATTTTCGATTTGTCGGAAAACATCGACAGTTTTTTGAAAAACAATGCGCCTTGGCAAAGGATTGTTGTGGATTATTACGTCACTTCGATACCTTATTATATTAACCTGTTTATCCACTTGTTCGCCTTCATATCCGTGGTGTTTTTCACCTCCAAGATGGCCGCCCGAACGGAAATAGTGGCCATCTTGAGCAGTGGCATCAGTTTTTGGCGCTTCTTGTATCCCTATCTGCTGGCCTCCGTCACCATCGCAGTCATGTCGCTGTATTTAGGCAACTTTTTGATACCCAAGACGAATGAGATTCGACGGAAGTTCAAGGACGAATATATGGAAAAACTGAGCCAAAGTGCAGGACTCAATGTCCATGTCCAAGTTGGAAAAGACGAGTTCGTTTATGTGGAGTCATATAACATCACGAAGCAATTCGGCTATAAGTTCTCTTGGGAGAAATATGATGGCAACGAGTTGAAATTCAAGGTGGTTTCGGACGTGCTGTATCACGACACGGTAGCCGAGAACAGTTGGCGTATCGATCCTTATGCTGTGCGAACTATCGACGGAAAGGAAGAGAGCCTGAAGATGGGCCGAAATTTGGACACTTTGATTAATCTTGTTCCCACTAACATGTATAATATGAAGGAGGATTTCGAGGAGATGAATTTCTTTGAGCTCCGAGACCATATTCTGGGAATGAAGGAACGAGGTTCGGAAGGGGTGAAAGCCTACGAGGTGGAGATGCACCAAAGGATGTCGTCGCCGGCGGCAGTCATCATCCTCACCCTCATTGGAGCCGCCTTGTCGAGCCGTAAGGTAAGGGGCGGCATCGGGATGCATTTGGGCATCGGCATCACCATCGCTTTTTCCTACATTCTCTTTATGCAGATTTCAAAAACCTTTGCCATATCTGGCGGACTCTCGCCTTTCATCGCCGCTTGGATTCCCAACCTCATTTTCTGTGTGCTCGGAATCTATCTGTTGATAAAAGCGCCAAAATAAGTTGATATTCAATTGTTTGTTATTTTTCTGCAAAAAATTGTCTTGTTTTTGCCGACTTTTCCTTATTTTAGCCACTTCTTTTCATCCTAAAACAAGAGAATTATGCATATCGCAGTAGCAGGCAATATTGGCTCGGGGAAAACCACGCTTACTGGGCTCCTCGCCAAACACTTCAACTGGTCGCCTCATTATGAAGAGGTTGAGCACAATCCTTATCTCGACAGCTTCTATGAGGACATGCAACGCTGGTCGTTCAATATTCAGATTTTCTTTCTCAATAGCCGATTCCGTCAGGTGATGGACATCCGCAACAGTGGGAAGGATGTCATCCAAGACCGCACCATCTACGAGGATGCTCATATTTTTGCAGCTAACCTGTATTCGATGGGATTGATGGAGACGCGCGACTACGAGAATTACCAGTCCTTGTTTGAGTTGATGACCAAGTTCCTGCAACCGCCCGATCTGCTGATTTATCTCCGCGCCTCGGTGCCGACTTTGATTCGTCATATCGCCAAGCGTAACCGTGAGTTTGAACAATCTATCAGCATCAGTTACTTGACCAATTTGAACGAACGTTACGAGCAATGGATTAGCAACTACAACGACGGGAAACTCCTCATCATTGATACGGATAATATCGAGTTGGAGAACCCTGAAGACTTGGGTACGGTCATCGACCGCATTGAGGGCTCACTTAATGGATTGTTCTGAATATGAAAGTAATAGGAATCATACCCTCACGTTATGCCTCGACTCGCTTCCCAAGCAAGCCTTTACACATGATTAAAGGGAAGACGATGATCCAACGTGTTTGGGAACAGGCTTGTAAATCGAATCTAGACGCAGTCGTGGTAGCCACCGACGACATGCGTATCGCCGACGAAGTGTTGAAGTTTGGTGGACAATACGTGTTGACCGACCCCAACCACCGCAGTGGTACCGACCGTTGTCGCGAAGCCTTGTATATGGTTGAAGGCCAATATGATGCAGTGGTTAATGTTCAAGGCGACGAACCTTTCATTGATCCCGCCCAAATCAACCAAGTCATTGAGTTGATTGGTCGTGACGATACGCATCTGTCTTCCTTGGCTAAACGTATTGAAGATGAGGACGAACTATTCAGTCCCAACGTGGTGAAAGTGGTTATGGACAAACAAGGTAATGCGTTGTATTTCAGTCGCAACCCCATTCCTTTCATGCGCAATTTGGATCATGACAAATGGTTGCAAAAAGGTGAGTTCTACAAACATATCGGTCTCTATGCCTACAAGGCCGAAACCTTATGCCAAATCGCTGAAATGCAGTCTACTAAGCTCGAATTGGCTGAGTCGTTGGAGCAATTGCGTTGGCTGGAAAACGGTTTGAGTATCCGTATGGGCATCACGCCATACGAAAGCCTTTCTATCGACACGCAAGAAGACCTTGAAAAAGCCTTGCAATACGCTCAGGATCAACTAATAGATTAATATGATTTCCATTGCTGAAGCCATATCGGATTTGTTGTTTGTCAGAGACACTGTTGTGGTGCCAGGCTTGGGTGTGTTCGTGCGCAAGCCTCGCTCGGCCAAGGTGGATTTGGAGACAAATAGTTTTTCGATGCCTTCAAGCCAAATCAGTTTTGATCCGGGTTTGAGGGAAGAGAACGATGTCATCATCAGGTATTTGGTCGATAATTTCAAAATCTCTGAAAATGAGGCCAAGCGTTTGCTTTTCCATTTCGTTTCCGATAGTTTCAATAGTTTGAAGTCGGGCAACAAGGTGGTTTTGAAAGACATCGGCACTTTGTCGTTTGGCCCTGATAATGAAATTGTTTTTGAGCAAGACGAATCGGCCAATTACAACACGGATTCCTTTGGCCTATATGATTTCAAGTTGGATCCTGTCGTTAAAGAAGAGGTCGAGGAGAAAGCCGAGCAAGAGGAAAAGGAAGAAAAGATTCTTGAGGATGTTGAGACAGAAAGCCAGATAGAGGCCAAAGAGGAAAAGCCCGTTGAAATAGGTAGAGGTGTTTGGGCGTTTATGATAGGCTTGGTGCTCATTATGAGTGCTATGCTTTATTTTAAAGTGTATTTGCATAAGGATGATTATAAGGAACAATCCGCTGAAATGACAACAGATACGGATGTGGAGCCTATTGACCCGAAAGTGTTGGCTGAGGAAATGGTGGGCGAAATGATGGGGCAGATTATTAAGGAGGAATTGACCACGCCAACGGTCAAAGCGGTCAGTAGAGACACCATCCGAATCATAGCAGGATGTTACGATAAAGAGGATTTTGCACAGCGTGTGGTCGTTTCGTTGCAAAACAAGGGCTACCCGAATGCTTTCTTGGAAAAGCACGGTGAGCGGTGGTTTGTGGCCTACGACCGTTATCATACCGAAGAGGAAGCGCGTCAGGCCTTGAAGGAAATCAGAGAGGTCAGAGGCGATAAGGGATGGATTTTAAAGGAACCAGCCCCGTAGGGGCGACAGGAAGATACAGTAACCATGTCAAAGAAGAACAAACTAGAACGATTTGCCGAGAACAAGACCTTTGGGAACTTGTTCGAGTATTCCTATGAGCGCATAATGAGCGAAGGTTTCCCGCTTCAAGGAAAGTGGCACGAGGAGTTTTTCCATAACGAGAATCCCATCGTGCTTGAGTTGGGCTGCGGCAAGGGCGAATACACGGTCGGGCTGGCGCGTGTGCATCCTGAGATTAATTATATAGGTGTCGACATCAAAGGGGCGAGGATTTGGAGGGGACTGAAGCAGTCGAACGAGGAAGAGCTGAAGAATGTGGCTTTTCTGCGTGCCCGCATCGACCAAATCGAGCATTTCTTCGGCAAGGATGAAGTGTCGGAGATTTGGGTTACCTTCCCCGATCCGCATCCAGGCGAAGGCGTGCGCAATGCCCGTCATCGCTTGACTTCGCCTGAGTTTCTCGAGCGTTACCGCAAAATCGTTTGCCCCGATGGGATTCTTAACCTGAAAACTGACAGTCCCATCATGTATGAATTCACTTTGCATGATGTGGTGGAGAAACAGGGACTGCCGTTACTGTATGCTACGGATGACCTCTATGCCAACGACGACGCGCTTGAAGTGAAGACCATCCGAACCTTCTATGAGCAAATGTGGCTCGACCAAGGACTGACCATCAAATACATCCGTTTTAAGATAAACCCTTGAATCTTTAAATCTTGATTTTGGAATTTAAATCAACGAACTATGTATACAGAAGACCAACAACTCTACATTGCCCATTGCGATAATGGCCCCATCTACATGGTTGGGAAAATGGCTAACCGTCACGGACTGATAGCTGGTGCTACGGGTACGGGAAAGACGGTGACCTTACAAGTACTTGCCGAGTCGTTCTGCCAGGCAGGTGTGCCTTGTTTCATGGCCGACATGAAGGGCGACCTGTCGGGAATCAGTCAGGCGGGAAAGATGAGTGGTTTCATTGAAAAGCGTTGCCCGGAATTCGGCATCGAGAATCCTCAATTCCAAGGATGCCCGACACGCTTTTTTGACGTGTTTGGCGAGCAAGGCCATCCCTTGAGAGCCACCATCTCTGACATGGGGCCCCAACTCTTGTCGCGTCTTTTGGGATTAAACGAAACCCAAACAGGCATCTTGAACATCGTTTTCAAAATTGCCGACGACCGAGGCTTGCTCCTCATTGATATGAAGGACTTGCGCATGATGCTTGATTACGTGGCAAAGAACGCAAGAGAGTTCACCACTACCTACGGAACCATCACTTCGGTGAGCGTAGGTGCCATCCAACGTGCCTTGTTGGCCTTGGAAGCCGAAGGTGCTGAGAAATTCTTTGGCGAGCCATCGTTCAACGTGTTCGATTTTCTCCAAACGGAAGGTGGACGCGGCGTGATGAATGTGCTGGCTGCCGACAAGCTGATGCTGAATCCCAAGCTTTATTCTACATTCCTGCTGTGGCTGTTGAGTGAACTCTATACCCAACTGCCTGAAGTAGGAGATCTACCCTTGCCCAAGCTGATTTTCTTCTTCGACGAGGCCCACATGCTCTTCAAGGACACTTCGAAGGCTTTGGTCGACAAGATTGAGCAGGTCATCCGTTTGGTGCGCTCAAAAGGCGTAGGTGTTTATTTTGTGACACAAAGTCCCGACGACATTCCTGAGACCATAGCAGGACAGTTAGGCAACCGCATCCTTCACGGGTTGAGAGCTTACACACCTAAGGAACAAAAGACCGTTAAGGCAGCTGCCCAAACCTTCCGCGCCAATCCCAACTTCAATACCGAAGCTGCTATTTTGGAATTGGGTACCGGTGAGGCCTTGGTCTCGCTGCTGGATGAGAAAGGCGCACCTTGTATTGTGGAACGTGCCAAGATTCTCTTCCCGCTTAGCCAAATCGGTGCCATCACCGATGACCAGCGCAATGCCTTGATTCGTAACTCGCGCTTGTACGGCATCTATGATAAGAGCTTTGATCGTGAAAGTGCATACGAACTTCTTGTGGAAGAGCGGAGACAAGAGGAGAAGCGTGAAAAGGAGGAGGCCGAAGCCGAAGAAAAACGTAAGGCCAAAGAGGCTCGTGAGCGCGAAAAAGCGAAATCGACAAGCAGTAGGACAACCACTACAAGAAAGAAGTCTGCAGGAGCCAAAGCCTTGGAGAAGACACTGAACACTACAGCTACCACTATCGGACGTGGTCTTGGCAATAAGATTGTGCGATCCATTCTTGGAAGCATTTTCAAGAAATGAAAAAGAGGCAATAAGTCACAAAAAAAGCCTGCGGCACGCCGCAGGCTTTTTCATTGTTATTGTTCGGTGAATTATTCCACCACGATTTTCTGAGTCTTCACGTCATTGCCATTGATCAGGCGGAGCATGTAGACGCCCTTGCTCATATTGATGGGCTTGTTGAAGCTGCCATTGATGGTCTCGGTGCTGAGGATGCGGCCAGTCAGGTCAATCACTTGAAGCGTGGCAATGCCTTCGTTAGCGATGATGAACTCATCGTTGGCGATAAAGGCAAAGCTTTCATTGCTGCCATTTTCGATGGCCTCAGGTGAGAAGACCAGTCTGAAACGTGAAGCATAGTCAGTGGTCTTGGCCTCGAAGGAGTAGGTAGGAGTGGCAAGCAGGTCGACATCGTTACCCGTCAGGTTGTCGATGAGGTGGAGATAATCAGCCTCAACATTCTGGAGGGTCACGGAAATCGTATAGGTACCATTTTTGGCGGTCTTGAAGTTGACGGTTTGTTCGTCATCATTGCAAACGACGATGGCTAATTCTTCATTATCTCTAGTAGCAAAGACCTTGGTGCGGTTGTCTCTGAGGGAGAGTTTTTGGAAGTCGTTACCTTCGTTGCGTTTCACCAACAGACGGTCAGCGATTTTACCATTTTCCATAACCTCGAAGCAGATACTTCCCGTCTTTTCGATTTCATTACGTGTGTTATTGGGATTGAATGTGACAGAAGCATTGGTGGAAGTAACCTTCACGAAAATGCCTTCAGTGGGTTTCAGAGGTTCGTTTGCGGAAACTTCGCTCACCATCAAATCGTCTAAAGTGCCATTCATCCTATAACAACCCTCTTCCACGTCTACAGTGGTAAGGGAAGTGATGTTATGTGCGTAAGGATTACCAATGAGATTGAATCCTTGCAGATAAGCACCTGCATAGCTAAGAGGAGTGACCGTTACAGTTTCTGTACCGTTTTTAAGAGCGCCAGCGAATCCTAATGCGACGTCTTCGCTATTGGCATAGAGATAACCTTTGCCAGGTTCAAGTTCAGTGAAATTGTTGCTGGCTTGCTCTTGGTTGATCCAATAATATGTAGGTTCGTCGTAATAATACAGGTCGTAATTGTTGCTGAGCAAGTTTTCAACGGAAGAAACGGCAATGCTGCTTGCAAGAGGGGAAGAGATGAGATACCATCCATCGTTTGTGTCATAAGCATTGATGCTCTTCTTAACCGTTGCTAAAACGCCATTTTGTTGATGTCTGAATTGACCACCATCTTCGATGATGAGGTTGGCGGCGTTACCATAGTTAGTGATGGTATTGCTGACCGTAAGGGCTGCATCAGGTTGGATGGAAAGCACATAATCTTTGAAAATGGTGAGTGAACCGATGGTAGCAACGTCATCCATTGCACAATCTCCTACGAGCACGGCATGTTGATCTTCGGCTGGGATTCCACAAGTCCAATTGCTTGACGTTGACCAATCGCCATCAGTGACAAAGAAACTGCGGCCTTGGAAATCTGAGAAAAATGACCAACCAGCGGCGCTGTTATAAAGGTCTATTGAGCAATAAGGAACATAGATGGTAGTGCTAGCGTTCATTCCATTAAAGGGAGTAAAAAGATTATTTTGAAGTGAACAAGTTGGTGGGGTCTCTGTGCAGACATACATTGCTTGAATATTATTGCAACCTTCAAAAGCATATTGGCCGATGTTTGTTACGCCATTCGGAATAACCACAATGCCGTTAAGGCCAGAACACTCGCGGAATGCTCTGCCCTTAATTTCTTGTAAACCTCTAGGAAGAATCAAATCACCTGTGAATCCCTTGCATTCATCGAAAGCCCAGGTTTTAATATCAGTAATGGAATTAGGCAAATAAAGAGGCCCTGTAAAACCACATAGGGCAAAGGCACTTTGGCCAATGGTGGTTAATGATTCCGACAAAACCAAAGTCCCTGTCAAGCCTATGCACTCTTGGAAAGCCGAAGTACCAATAGTTTGTACAGAATTGGGTAAGACCAAAGATCCGGTAAGATTACAACAATTCATAAATGCCTTATTCCCAATTTGTTGAACAGAATTGCCGATGGTAAGAGTACCATTTAGACCTGTGCAATCCGAAAAGGCCTCATTTCCAATTTTTGTAATGGTATTCGGAATAACCAAATCACCAGTCAAACCATAACAAATCCTGAAAGTGTAATTGTCGATGGCGGTCACTGTATATACTGCGCCGTTATATGTGACTGTTTCTGGTAAAGTAATAGGCCCAGTTGGAAAATTGCCATCCCATGGATTATTATAAGTGTTTCCTGGATAAGTCATGGTCACATAATGATTTGTAGCATCAGTGATTTTGTAATGCAGTGTTTGACCTGAAGGGCATACTGCACTAAAATCAGGGTGAGCGCGATCCAAATCTTCAGTTGCCCAACCTGTAATGAATAAAAGGCACAAAAGAGTCATTAGAGTAACCCTTTTCCATTGTAAAGTGTTTTTTTGCATAATGTTGTTTTTATTATTGTTTAACTTTAATTTGTCGCAAAAGAGGCTGCAAAAATAGTGTTTTTTTTATTAATAGGTGTAAAAAATCGTATATTTGAGTGTTTTTCTCTTTGTTTTATAACATAAAGCCTCCCTAATCATTCCCAATTTCCTTAAGCATAGGCACAAATTTGAACACTCCAAAGGCTTCTTTTTTCAATGCGCCGTCTTCCATCTTGGTGATTCGCATCATGGTTTGTCCCTCGTTTTCAGCATCATCCAAGGGAATGACCATGATGCCACCGGTCTTCAGCTGCTCGATGAGGTTTTCGGGGACGCTAGGTGCTCCAGCGGTGATGATGATGCGGTCGAAAGGGGCGTAGGTGGGCAAGCCGTCGAAACCGTCACCCAAAAATGTCTTGACACGGAAAGAAAGCTGGTCAAGTATGTCCTTGGTTTTGAAATACAAGTTACGTTGCCGCTCGATGGTAAACACCTTGGCTCCCATGGCGGCTAATACGCAGGCTTGGTAGCCCGACCCTGTCCCGATTTCAAGCACTTTCATGCCTTTTTCGACTTGCAACAGCTGGGTCTGAAAGGCCACAGTATGGGGCTGCGAAATGGTCTGCCCCGAACCGATGGGGAAAGCCTTGTCTTGATAGGCAAGTTCGACAAAGGAGGAGTCCAGGAAAATATGGCGCGGCACTTCGTTGATGGCCGATAAAACGGCTTCGTCGGTGATGTCTTTTGTGCGCAACAGGTCAACGAGTTGCTTGCGTAGGCCTTTGTGGCGGTAGGTGTCTTCTACGTTGGTGGTCATTATGGTATTTCGGTCCTTCGACGAGCTCAGGGACCTCTGTTTTCAATTTGCGGCGCGAAATTACATCAAACCTAATGATAAAAAAACTATTTTTGCCGAAATTTTTGTTTGGTCGCTGAGCTTGTCGAGGCGATAGTGTGTTGAATATCCTTTTAATATGTTGAAAATAGGTGTTTTAGGTGCAGGTCATTTGGGAAAGATTCATCTCAACTGCATCAAACAAATCGAGCAATACGACCTGGTCGGCTTTTATGATCCTGATAGCGTGACTGCGCAACAGGTGGAAGCCGAGATGAATGTGCGATGCTTCAGTTCCATCGATGCCTTGATTGATGCCGTGGATGTGGTGGACATCGTCACGCCCACCATCCGCCATTTCGAATGTGCTTCCAAGGCATTGCAAAAACGCAGGCACGTCTTCATTGAAAAGCCTATTGTGGCGACACCCGATGAAGCTAATGCGTTGAAACGACTTGCCGACGAAGCGGGCGTGAAAGTGCAGGTGGGCCATGTGGAACGTTTCAATCCGGCTTTCATCGCAGCGGAACCTTTCATTACTGAGCCTCTGTTCATTGAGGCGCATCGCCTTGCGTTGTTCAACCCGCGCGGCACTGATGTGCCTGTCGTACTGGATCTTATGATTCACGACCTCGACATCCTTCTGACTATCGTCCATTCTCCAGTCACGCATGTCAGTGCCAACGGCGTCAGCATCGTCAGCACCACTTCCGATATTGCCAACGTCCGCCTTGAGTTTGAGAATGGTGCCGTGGCCAACCTCACGGCTTCACGCCTCTCGTTGAAAAACATGCGCAAGACCCGCATTTTCCAAAGAGATGCCTACATTACTGTCGATTTCCTCGAAAAGGTGGCCGAAATCACCCGCATCACGGATGAAATCGATGAGAATAACCCGTTGTCGGCGACCATCACTTTGGGCGACGGCTCGGAGAAACAAATCACTTTCGAGCGTCCTGAGGTCCATCCCATCAATGCCATCAAGACGGAATTGGAAAGCTTTTATGGCGCCGTTGTCCACAACACCACGCCAGCGGTCACGATTGAGGATGGGATAAATGTGCTGAAACTGGCCTATCGCATCCTTGACGCCGTCAATGCTTCCATCGCCAAAGTGAATGCTAAAGGTTGAATTATTACTACGAATGAAACAATAATAGAACATCCGTTTCGTTATCCTACAAAGAATAGTTTTATGACAAGAAATTCTACCCTTTTAATCTTGCTGAGTCTTGCTTTTCTTTCGCTTGTAACAATCTCCTGCAAGAAATTTGAGGGAGGACAAACCACTCCTTCTTTTATTCATATTGATTCGGTCTCGGTCAGTGGCGATTATTTTGTGTATGGCGCCACAACCCATAAGATTACGGATGCATGGGTGTATGTCGACGACCAGCTCGTTGGCGTTTATGAGCTTCCGTCGACCTTCCCTGTGTTAAAGAAAGGGCCTCATAAGGTAAGCGTTTATGGTGGCATCAAGGTGGATGGCAGATCCACGGTGCGCAATACATATCCGTTTTATAAGCCTTTGGTCTATGAACGTTTGAATTTGGTTGAAGACAGCATCATAAACCTGCAACCCGTGCTCAATTATTATCCTATTGGCGATGGCGTCAATTTCGCATGGAGTGAGGATTTTGAGAATACAAATACCTTGTTGAAGGATTTAGGAAGTGATACGAGTGCCATCCGCATAACGGGACCCGAGGCTTGGCATTCCGTCAACTCTTATTGGTCGGGGAAGGTGGAGCTGCCGCCCGATTCGTTGGATTTCACCTTGGTCAATTCCGAGGAGCTCGATTTTTATTCTGATTTCCCGAATGGCGTGTACTGCATGTTGGAGATGGACTACAATTGCAACGACACTTTCTTTGTTGGTGTACAGTATTATAAGCAGTACCAATTGGTGAAATGGCCTTTGGTGAAGGTGACGCCTACCGACAAGACGCACGACAAGCCGCAAAGATGGAACAAGATTTACATCAACATTGGACCGACCATCAACCAGAATTATACCGCTTCTTATTTTAAGATTTACTTCACCTCCGACCTGACTACAGAATATGATTTGTGGCATGGTTATGAATACCACCCGATTAGCGAGCCGCGTTATTATTATTTCGACAATCTGAAATTGCTCTATCGTCCGTTATGAACAAGAAAAAGCTGACATATTTGTATTTTTTTGCGGATTGGATAGCCTCCATTCTGGCTTGGACGTTGTTCTATTTTTTCAGAAAAGCCCACGAAGACCTTTATATCAATTATTGGGATAGGATTACCTATTCTTTGTCGACGCCCAGCTTTTGGGTGGGAGTCATCTTCATCCCCATCTGTTGGCTCATTCTCCATGCTGTGACGGGCGCCTACGAGAAGGTCTACATGAAGTCGAGGTTGAAAGAGCTGGGGCAGACGTTCTTCATCACCTTACTTGGTGTGGTCGTCCTTTTCTTTGTTGTCATCCTTGACGATGAAGTGACTTCCTATAAGTCTTACTATCAGTCGTTTATTGCGCTGTTTGTGATTCAGTTCTTGATGACTTACATCCCACGTGTCATCATCACCACCTCGGTGATTTCGAAGATACGGAACAAGAAAATCGGGTTCAACACACTGATTGTGGGCAGTAACGACAATGCTTGCGCCATTTTCAAGGAAATCGAGAACGAGGTGAAGCCATCGGGAAGGAGATTGATAGGTTTCCTCAATGTGTACGACAAAAAGGTGTATAAACTGGGCGAGTTTTTGCCGCGTCTGGGGTCGTATCACGACATCGTGCAGATTGTGAAGGATAACAATGTGGAGGAGGTCATCATTGCCATCGAGCGTTCGGAAGTGGAGACCATGAAGGTGCTGCTTTCGGTGGTCGACATGAAGGATGTCAACGTGAAAATCATTCCGGCAATGCAGGACTTGGTGTTTGGCACAGTGAAGCAGTCGGCCATTTGGCAGGCACCTTTGGTGCAGGTCACGCCTGAGTTGATGCCTGTTTGGCAGCGTGTGGTCAAGCGTATTTTCGATATCGTGGCTTCGGTATTTGCCTTAGTCATTCTCTCTCCCGTGTTTCTTGCTTGTGCCATCATCGTGAAAGCGACCTCGAAAGGTCCGGTCTTTTATGTGCAAGAGCGCATAGGCAAGGGCGGTAAACCCTTCAATATGGCCAAGTTCCGCAGTATGAGGGTGGATGCTGAGTCGGGAGGTACGCCGCAACTTTCGAGCGACGACGACCCCCGCATCACCAAGTTTGGAAAGTTTATGCGCAAGGTGCGTTTGGATGAGATTCCCCAGTTCTGGACTGTGCTGAAAGGCGACATGTCGCTGGTGGGCTATCGTCCCGAACGTCAGTATTTCATCGACAAAATCATGGAGACAGCCCCTTACTATCGCCTTCTGCTGAAGGTGAAGCCTGGCATCACCAGCTGGGGTGAGGTGAAATATGGCTATGCCGAGAATGTCGAGGAAATGATTGAGCGACTGAAATACGATGTGCTTTATATCGAGAATGTCAATCTTGCCTTGGATATCAAGATTTTGATTTACACGGTGTTGATTGTCATTCAGGGACGTGGAAAATAAAGTTGTAGTGGTACTTAAATCACTCCTCGTTCCAGCAAGGTCATGATGGTTTCGATTTCATCATCCTCTGGGTTGTTGTGAGGGTCGTATTCCGTCTTGAGGTTGTAACCCCACAGGCGCGCAAAGCCTTGGTAGAAGAAAGCACGCACCTTGCCACGTAGTTCCTGAACGACTTGATAGGAAGTGTTGCCAGTCTCGCGATCGATGAGTCGGATGAGGATGAGCCCTTGCGTGATGGTCAGATCCTTCAATTCCTCAGTGTATTGGTCGGTGATTTCCTTTTCGGCTTGTTTCATCAGTCGGTTGCGTTCGTTTTTGTCGGAAACGTTGGCCAACACGGAGTCATATTCCTGCATCTTGGCGCCGGCCAACTTGGCGTAGGGATACACCTTCCTAACATTATTAGCCAAACGACGGCCTTGGCGGGTGTCGATAATCTGCAAATAACGTTGCATCAGGTCGATGTCGACTTCTGGCAGGTATACTATTAATAAGGTGTCACCGTTTTCGTCGATTTTCCCGTACACCACATCGCCCTTGATGGGCTCAGCAGGGTTGGAAAAGTCAATCACACTCGACTTGGGCGTGTTGTTCTTTGCCAGTTTGACGGTAACTGCCTTGTGTTTGGTAATCATCTGTGAAAAACCAGTCAGGCTCATCAAGGCTATCAATACGGCTAAGACTATTCTTTTCATGGCGATGTGTTTTTTGTTGTTTAACGGTAGGTAGGATGCAACTATTGTGCCAAAAAAAAGCATCGAACCTAAATTCGATGCTTTTTTTGATGTGATGCTTTGTATTCAGTCACCGACATGCAGCTTTTGCAACCCCGATTTCTCCAGTTTTGCCTCAGCATAAGCACGGTCAATAACCAACTCTGTAGCATTGATGTCGGAAGGCATTTCAAACATGGCATCGTTGAGGATGGCTTCCATGATGGAACGCAAGCCACGCGCACCCACTTTGAACTCGATGGCTTTTTCCACCACGAAATCAAGCACTTCTTCCTTGATGACCAAGTTGATTTTGTCCATGGCGAAGAGCTTTTGGAACTGCTTCACCAAAGCGTTCTTCGGCTCGGTGAGGATGCGTTTCAGTGCGTCTTTGTCCAAAGGGTTGAGGTGGGTGATGATAGGCAGACGACCGACGATTTCGGGAATCAGACCGTATTTTTTCAAGTCGGCGGGGGAGAGGTATTGCAGCATGTTGTCCTTGTCCAAGGCCTCGTTGCCGCCTGCACCATAACCGATGACATTGGTGCGTTTGCGTGCCGCAATGAGTCGCTCGATGCCATCAAAGGCTCCGCCGGCGATGAAGAGGATGTCTTTTGTGTTGACGGCAATCATCTTTTGTTCGGGATGCTTGCGTCCGCCTTGAGGTGGCACGTTGACAATCGAGCCTTCCAACAGCTTCAGCATGGCTTGCTGCACGCCTTCACCGGAGACGTCGCGGGTGATGCTGGGATTGTCGCTCTTGCGGGCAATCTTGTCAATCTCGTCTATGAAGACGATGCCTCTTTCCGTAGCTTGAACGTCGTAGTCGGCGGCTTGCAGCAGCTTGACGAGGATGTTCTCCACGTCTTCGCCTACATAACCTGCCTCGGTGAGCACAGTGGCATCGGCGATGGCAAAAGGCACATTGAGCATCTTGGCGATGGTACGGGCCAACAAGGTTTTACCCGTACCCGTCTCGCCCACGAGGATGATGTTCGACTTCTCAATCTCCACCTCGTCGGCTTCCACTTTCTGACTGATGCGCTTGTAGTGGTTGTAGACGGCCACGGCCAAAGTGCGCTTGGCTTCGTCCTGCCCGATGACATATTGGTCCAAAAAGGCTTTGATTTCGGCGGGTTTCTTCAGAGTGAAACCTTTGGAATTGAAATTCCTGCCGCTTTCGCCAAATTGTTCCTTGACGATGAGATGGGCTTGCTCGGCGCAGTTGTCGCAAATCTCGGCATCGATGCCTTGGATGAGCAGACGGACTTCCGCCGCTTTCCTTCCGCAGAAAGCACAAACACCTGATTTTTTTGCCATGGCTTAAGCCTGTTTGTTCTTGATGAGCACTTCGTCGATCATGCCGTATTCCTTGGCTTCGACAGCGGTCATCCAATAGTCGCGGTCGGAGTCGGCCCACACCTTGTCGTAGGATTGGCCTGAGTGCTGGGCGATGATTTCGTAAAGTTCCTTCTTCAGCTTTTGGATTTCACGTGCCGTGATTTCAATCTCGGTGGCTTGACCTTCCACGCCGCCCATGGGCTGGTGGATCATGATGCGGGAGTGGGGTAGGGCTGAACGCTTGCCTTTGGTGCCAGCGCACATCAGCACGGCGGCCATCGAAGCGGCCATGCCTGTGCAGATGGTAGCCACGTCGGGACTGATGAACTGCATGGTGTCGTAGATGCCCAAACCGGCGTAAACGCTTCCGCCAGGTGAGTTGAGGTAGATTTGGATGTCGCGCTTCGAGTCGGTCGACTCAAGGAAGAGCAACTGGGCTTGGATGATGTTGGCCACATAGTCGTCGATGGCGGTGCCGAGGAAGATGATGCGATCCATCATCAGGCGGCTGAACACGTCCATCTGGGCCACGTTGAGCTGACGTTCCTCGATAACGGTTGGGCTGATATAGCCGCTGTTGTTGATCTTGGAGATATATTGCTCAAGACCGAGGGTGTTCAAGCCGATATGCTTGGTGGCGTATTTGAAAAATTCGTTGTTCATCTCTTATTTGGCTTTTCTTTCTTCTTCAAGCTTCTTCATGAAGTCGGCGGCGGTGGTCTCCGTATAGTTGATGTTCATCTTACCCTTCAGGAAAGCAGTCATCTTGATGTCGGCCAGTTGGTTCTTCAGCTGCTCGTTTTGCTGACCGTCCTTGAGATAGTTGGCGGCAATCTTGTCCAAATTGGCCTTTAGGTCGTCTTCCACGGTGTTGTAGTCGATGCCGGGGAAGATTTGCCTCAGCACGAAGTTCTTCAGTTCCTCGTCGGTGATGATGAGCTCAGGATTGGCTTTCACGATGGTGTCTTCGATGAGCTGCCAACGCAGACCCTTGATGTAGTCGTTCTCGTAGTTCTTTTCCACATCCTCAGCGGTGATTTTGCCTTGGCTGTTTTCGATGATCCAACGCTTCATAAAAGCATCGGGCAGCTCGAATTTGACGGCGGCCACCAACTCATCAATCATCTTGTTGAAGAGGATGGGGTCGGTCTCAACCTCGTGCTGTTTCTCCATCTCGGCTTTGACGGCTTGCTTGAAGGCGTCAAGTTCCTTGATTTCCTTGTCGGGGAAGATTTTCTTGAAGAAGTCTTCGTTCAGCTCGGGCTTTTCGTTGCGGATGGCGTCATCGATGATGATGTTGAAGTCGCTGCTGGCGGGAGCATCTTCGCCCAACAACTTGGCAGCAGCCTCTTCGCTTTCAAGTGCTTTGGCAAAGTTGAATATGAACTCTGAGCCCACTTCCTTGCCAACGAGTTGCTCGCGGCATTCCTTGTCCTTGATTTGGTCCATGTTCATATAAAGACCGTCTTTTTGGAAGCCGTCTTCCACTTCCTTGCCATCTTTGGCCTCACGCACTTTCATCTCGATGCGGTCGTTTTCACCTACGGTTTCGGGATGTGAGGTGTCGGGGTTGCGGTTGACAATGTCTTCAACGACTTTGTCCACTTCCTCATCGGTGGGGACGATATGATAGAAGTCGACCATCGTGTTCGTGTAGTCGACATTGATTTCGGGACGGAGGGCTGCTTCGAAATAGAAGTCGAGGTTGTCTTCTTTCTCGAGGTCGGCGGGTTGTTGCATCTCAGTGTCGCTGAGCGGATAACCGATGAGGTCGAGCTTGTTGTCGACAATATGCTTGTTGAGGCTGTCGGAAACGACGGTGTTCAAGGCTTCCATTTTCGCGCTCGTGCCATACATCTTCTTAATCATGCCCATGGGCACCATGCCGGGACGGAAACCGGGGACATTGGCCCTTTGGCGCATCTGCTTCAGGGTCTTGTTGACTATTTCTTCGTAATCGGCTTTCTCAACATTAATCTTGATGGAGATGAGGTTTTCTCCTTTTGTGCTTTGTGTGATGTTCATTTTTATCTTATTGATTGTCTTTAACTTGTGCGGATGAAGGGACTCGAACCCTTACTTCGTGAGAAACTAGATCCTAAGTCTAGCGCGTCTACCAATTCCGCCACACCCGCGCATAAGGTTGGCTTTTGAGGGCGCAAAGATACAACAATTTTTTTAATGCTGAATTATGAAATCAAAGATTCGACGAAGTCAATGCTGAATTATGAATGCATTTCCCATTCCACATTCAGCATTCAACATTCCTCATACCACATTCCTCATTAGTTTTTGACGTCAAGCGCTTCGCGCAGTGCATTTCCAATGAGCATGAAAGCCAACACTAATAGCATGATAGCAATACCAGGCAGTATGGCCAAATAAGCCGCGTCCAAGATGATGAAGGCATAATTCTCCTTGATCATGCTGCCCCAAGAGGGCATGGGAGGCTGCACGCCGATGCCCAAGAAACTCAAGCCAGCTTCAAGCAGGATGGCCGAGGCGAAGTTGGCTGCCGAAACCACGATGATGGGGTTGAGGATGTTGGGCAAAATATGCTTGAAAATGATGCGCAAGTTCTTGAATCCTAAAGCTCTGCCAGCTTCCACAAAAGTCGTTTCGCGGATGGAGAGAATCTGTCCGCGCACGATACGCGCTACCTCCACCCACATGGTCAGGCCGACGGCGATAAACACCTGAGCGATACCTTTACCCAAGGCGAAAGTGATGGCGATGACCAGGAGCAGGGTAGGGATAGACCACACCACATTGATGAACCACACCACCGCGTCGTCGACTTTGCCACGGAAGAAACCGCCCAAACTGCCCATCACGATGCCAATCATCAGGCTCAATAACACAGCGATAAAGCCCACTGTCAAGCTGATGCGACTGCCCAAAACCAAACGGCTGAGGAAGTCGCGCCCAAACTGGTCGGTTCCCAAAAGAAATTTGCGGTGCTTCACACAACAGTTTCTTATATAGGTGTCAGCCTCTTCCGCCGAAGTAAAAGCCAAGGTCCCTGAGCCTGTCGAAGTTAAGGTCCCTGAGCCTGTCGAAGGGCCGACCCCAACAAGTTCCTTATTATCAATAATCTCGGTTCTTATCCTCGTACTCTCCTCCGCCTGATAGAGATAAACAGTCGTCTTCTCCATGTCAACCCTAATACTATCAAAAGGCAAATAAATGCAATCGTCAGGACGGCCATTAAATAGAAACTGGAAAAAAGACGTTCGCGCAGGAGGCGTTTCTTTCGGAATCATCAGCATGTCGATCTCAAAGCCTGGCTTTTTCGTGCTGATTTCAAGGATTTGTCGATTGGCATTCGGTGTTTTATCTGGAATGATGATATAGGCAAACAAGGCCAAAAGTGCCCAAAGAATGACGAAGCCACAGGAAACCATCCCGAGCTTGTTGCTGCGGAAACGTTTCCAAGCCAGGGCTTTAGGTGATTGCTCTTGCTTTAGCTTGTCTTTCATGATGCACCTTTCGATTCAACCGTCAAAAATACGCAAATCCCCCTTGATTTTGAGTCAAAAAAAGAAAAATTGAAAAATTTGTCCGAAAAACATCGCCGATTTGGAAAATTGTTGTATTTTTGCAGCCGCAAATCAGATGGTGGATTTAGCTCAGCTGGTTAGAGTACCGGATTGTGGTTCCGTGGGTCGTGGGTTCGAATCCCACATTCCACCCTGAGACGAAGAGGTTCGCGAG